>Ga0255336_100423_pt1 | contig 70191 bp, 63 predicted proteins | sample MeOH1_35cm_T3_17_FD_189102 | JGI IMG/M metagenome (GOLD analysis project Ga0255336, IMG submission 189102) | Sandy soil microbial communities from University of British Columbia, Vancouver, Canada - MeOH1_35cm_T3_179 | ecosystem: Engineered > Artificial ecosystem > Sand microcosm > Unclassified ... | reverse complement strand
ATAAAGACCTCCTATGATAGTTTTTACATTCTATCATAGGAGGTCTTTTGCTTGTTCGTTTGTCAAGCGCCAGTTCATTCAGAAGGATTATACCGGCAATTATCCGTTTTGATTTTGTTGACTTCCAGATTGCAGGTCACGCTGAATGTCTTGTTTAATTTTTTGAGTGTCTGAGGCTGTTCCACTAGTCATTGATGTTCCTAATGTACCTGCTTGTTGGCCTTGTTGACCTTGTTGGTTAGCAGATTGTAAGTCACGCTGAATGTCTTGTTTTATTTTTTGTGCATCCGTACCCATTTGCTTTTGATTTGGCATATTTAACACCTCCCTACATTACTATCTCCATTGGTGTTCTTTTTATTTATAGAAATAATTAGTAATGATTTTTGCGTAATTAGCTTTTATTATAAATTAGCTTAATTTTTTTCGGCTTTACAGAATTACTAATCTCTTATTAGACATAATAAAGGGTGGGACAAGGAGGATGATTGTATGACCGTTGCTTCTCAAGTTAAACAAACTCTGACAAGTTTGAAAGGGGCCCGTGGCACCTTGAGAGTATATAGTACTCAAACAAGAGATGAGGAAACAAGGGCGATGTTTACAGACGCACTGGAAGTAACTCACTCAATTATCGACGATCTGGAAAGCAGATTGAAGACGCTTGAATTTGAAGAACCCCAATACAAAGGGAACTAAAAAGGCAGGTATGCTTATGCAAGAATGGGCACAAATATTTTTAAAATCAATCAGTCTATTTATAGTAGTCTGGGCAGCGACAAGGTTAATCGGCAAAAGAAATTTGAGCCAAATCAATCCTTTTAATTTTATAAGTCTGATCATAATAGCAGTTGCCGCATCATTAATGTCTTTAAATCTTATCCCCTTTCTGTATGGTTTTATCGTCTTAGTGATCTGGGTAGCCTTCCCGATAGCTCTGGATTATCTGTCAATTAAGAGTAAAACAATGCATCAGTTAATCAATGGCAAAGAAGCCGTGTTAATAAAGCATGGCAAGGTTATGGAAGAAAATCTTCTGAGCGTACGCATGACCGGAGAAGACCTCTTAGCTCAACTTCGTTCTAAAAACGCGTTCAATATGGCTGATGTAGAATTTGCCGTGATGGAGACAAACGGGAGTATAAGTTCTTACTTAAAATCAGACAAAAAACCAGTGACCTCACACGATCTCGGGAGAAAGGTCGCCCCCCAGGCTGAGCCGCAAACGATCGTTCTGGATGGCAACCTGTTAGAAGAACCATTGGCTTCCTTAGGACTTAATCCGCAGTGGTTAAATATTGAACTCGATAAAATAGGAGTTGCCCTTGAGAACGTATTCCTCGCTCAAGTTGACTCATCGGGAGATTTATACCTCGACCTTTTTGACGATGCTGTACAACTCCCTCAATCAAAAGTCAAAGAGCTGCTCTATGCCACCCTGGAAAAAAGCCAGGCTGATTTTTCAACGTTTGCTCTGCAAACAGTGGATGAGGAAGCAAAGGCTATGTATTCGAAGAATTCACAGAAACTCCAAGATCTTCTCAATAAATTACAACCTTACTTATTGCATTAAGGGGTGCTATTATGTCCAGCAAAAAGAAAAAGAAGCTTTCGCCTACCCAGCAGGAATACCAGAAATTCGCTCAGGAAAGAGAGCCGAAAAGACCGATTCTATTGAACTGTGTTAAAGCTTTTTTCGTGGGAGGGTTGATTTGCACTTTCGGTCAAGCGCTCCAAATGTTCTTTGTTCAGTATTTTCATTTCTCTCAAGAAGGGGCTGCGAATCCTGCAGTGGCAATTCTCATCATGATTACTGTTTTGCTTACAGGCTTCGGTGTTTTTGACCATATTGCCCAGTTTGCCGGTGCGGGTACCGTTATTCCTATTACGGGCTTTGCCAATACTATCGCTTCAGCAGCTATTGAACATCAAACGGAAGGCTATGTTCTGGGGGTTGGAGGCAATATGTTCAAACTTGCAGGACCGGTCATTGTTTATGGCATTTTCTCGGCTTTTGTTGTTTCTATCGTCGTTGTAACTCTAAGAGCATTGGGTGTGATGTAAATGTTAAAAGGTCACCAAACTTGGGTCTTTGAGTCAAAACCAACCATTATAGCTTCAGCTGCAGTGGGGGGGCCCTATGAAGCCAAAGGCAATTTAGCAGCGGATTTTGATCTTCTCCATGGAGATATCCGACTGGGTCAAGATAGCTATGAAAAAGCGGAACAGAAACTACAGGAGCAAGCGTGTGAGACAGCCATTAAAAAAGCCAAGATGAAGAAGGAAGATGTTCAGTTTCTATTCAGCGGGGATTTAATCAACCAGATTGTTCCCAGCAGTTTTTCGGCTCGGACTCTCTCTGTTCCTTATCTGGGGCTTTATGGGGCATGTTCTACTTCAATGGAAGGTTTGTCTCTGGCCTCCCTTTTAATCGATAGCAAATTTGCCCAGAATGCCCTAGTCTGCGCATCCAGTCATAATGCGGCTTCAGAAAAACAGTATCGATATCCAACGGAGTATGGCTCCCAAAAGCCGCCTACAGCCCAGTGGACGGTAACGGGCGCGGGTGCCGCTTTAGTTGCAGCTCAAGGTGAGGGTCCACGAGTAACCGCATCAACGATAGGGCGTGTGATTGATATGGGCCTTACGGATCCCTTTAACATGGGTGCAGCCATGGCACCCGCAGCAGTCGATACGATTGAAGCCCATTTTAGAGATTTAGAGCGAGACCCGAGTTACTATGACCTTATTGCCACGGGTGACCTTGGAAGAGTGGGACACCGAATTGCGGGCGACTTGTTGAAAAAGCATGGACTTAACCTCCCGGAAGAGATATTTACCGATTGCGGAGTATTGATCTACAAGGAAGATCAATCGGTTGTCTTGGCAGGAGGAAGTGGCTGTGGTTGTTGTGCAGTAACAACCTTTGGGCACTTTCTGAATCGGATGCGCAAGGGAGAGCTAAGAAAGATTTTAGTCATTGCCACAGGCGCTTTACTCTCTCCGATGTCTTACCAACAGAAAGAAAGTATCCCTTGTATTGCTCATGCCGTAAGCATTGAGATCTAGAGGAGATGGTTTTCAAATGGAAAAGTTTATCTGGGCTTTTATCATAGGCGGTTTGATTTGTGTCATTGGACAGTTACTACTCGATGGGCTAAAACTAACTCCAGCCCATACGACCTGTACCTTAGTCGTTGTAGGAGCGATTCTTGGCGGTTTAGGCCTTTATGACCCCCTTGTTAAGTTTGCCGGGGCTGGAGCCTCGGTACCTATCAGTAGCTTTGGCAATTCCTTAGTCAAGGGTGCTTTGAAGGAATTTGAAGCTTCAGGTCCGATCGGGGTTTTTACCGGTATCTTTCAGATTACAAGTGCCGGTATTTCTTCGGCAATCATTTTTGGTTTCCTGGGGGCGCTTATATTCAAGCCTAAAGGTTAAACTCTGAATGACTCTACGAGGGGAGGTGAAAAAATGACCGTTGGAACACAAATGGAACAGGCTATCGCCACTGTCCAAAGCGCAGCTGCATCGATGAAGACTTTTTCTTTAGAAACTCAGGATCAGCAGGCTAAACAAACCTTTGAGCAACTCGCCCAAACTTTTGATTCTGCACTTAATCAGTTACAAGGAAGAGAGCAGTATGTTCAAGCTCAGGAACCCCAGTACAAACAACAATAATTTTTGTCCTTTGTCTAAATAAGTAGACAACAAAAGGAGGAAAAGAGGGAATCTCATAAGTCTGAGATTCTTCTTTTCCTTTTAGTCTTTTATATATTTGATTTCAAAATTTTTTGTCTAATGAGTATAAACGGTTGTGTTTTGACACATAGCAATATATTACTCTTACTCGTCTTGTTTTATTCAGTTCAGTTGATGTAATAAATGAGGTCTATTAGAGCCAACTTGTTCTTTACATAAAACATCTCAAGGCATATACTGTTTCTATAAATTAAATAATTGCGTGCTAGGGGTGCCCTTCTGGGGCTGAGAAAGAGACAACTCTTATCCCTTTGAACCTGATCTGGTTAGAACCAGCGTAGGGAAGCCAAAGTTTCTGATGTTCTATGAAGAACTTCAGCGCTATTAACAGCTTACCTGCGGTAAGCTGTTTTTTGACGTAAGGATGCCTAGCAAGCGTTAAAGAAATTTAAAGTATTAATGAGGAGATGGAAACATCATGGCAACACAAATGGAGGCTGCGAAACGCGGAGAGATCACGGAAGCGATGCAAGTGGTAGCTCGTAAGGAAAATTTATCGGCAGAGGAGATCAGGGCAAGAGTAGCCGCTGGAACAGTCGTGATTCCTAAAAATCAGCATCACCACAGTATCGATCCAGAGGGAGTAGGCCAAGGACTAAAAACAAAGATCAATGTAAATTTGGGAATTTCCAAGGACTGTGCCAATATGGATAACGAGTTGGATAAAGTTCGTAAAGCCTTGGAAATGAAAGCCGAAGCCATTATGGACCTGAGTAACTATGGTAAAACGGCTTTGTTTCGGGAGAAGCTGATTGAAATGTCCCCAGCCATGATTGGAACCGTACCGATGTATGATGCAATTGGCTATTTAGGTAAGAAACTTGAGGATATTACGCCTCAAGAATTTTTAGCAGTAGTTGAAAAACATGCTCAGGATGGCGTCGATTTTATGACGATTCATGCGGGCCTTAATCGCCAAACGGTGGAGCACTTTAAACGGACTTCCCGGGTAACCAATATCGTGTCACGAGGCGGCTCCTTACTCTATGCCTGGATGGAACTGAACCAGGCCGAAAACCCTTTTTATGAGTATTTTGACGAGGTACTGAATATTTGTGCGGAACACGATGTAACTCTAAGTTTAGGAGATGCCTGTCGGCCGGGCAGCATTACAGACGCGACGGATGCTTCCCAAGTTGAAGAGTTGATCGTCCTCGGAGAGTTAACCCAAAGAGCTTGGGACCGGAATGTGCAAGTTATGATTGAAGGGGCAGGACATATGGCTTTAAACGAAATCCAAGCTAATGTATTATTAGAGAAAAAACTTTGTCATGGAGCTCCATTCTATGTCTTAGGCCCCTTAGTAACGGACGTAGCCCCAGGCTATGATCATATTACGAGTGCTATTGGAGGGGCAATTGCTGGGGCAGCAGGGGCCGACTTCCTCTGTTATGTAACTCCAGCCGAGCATCTGCGTCTGCCAACGCAAGAAGATATGAGAGAAGGGATCATTGCTGCCAAGATTGCGGCTCATGCTGCCGATCTCGCCAAAGGCGTTCCTGGAGCCGCCGAATGGGATAGGGCGATGAGTACAGCCAGGCAAGCCTTAGATTGGCCTAAAATGTTCGATCTAGCAATCGATAGTGAGAAGGCTGAACGTTATCGGCGAGAATCTTCTCCGACACTTGATGACAGTTGCACAATGTGTGGGGAAATGTGTTCAATGCGTCTTATGAATAAATTTGTAACCAAAAAGAAGTAAGACTAGTCCCCATTCGGAGTATAGGCGAAAACGAGGTAACCCATAGGTATAGGTTACCTCGTTTTCGCGTATCGGCATGGGTAACTTGTGTTGTCGTGCAGGTTGAAGTACACTAATTTCATGACGAGAGCAGTCCGCTCCTATTATAAAAGAAAGAGGCTTCGAAAATGACAGGCACAGTAATAAAAGTAACAAAGAGTTTCACCTTTGATGCGGCACACTTTTTACCCAACCACAAGGGAAAGTGTGCCAAAATGCATGGGCATACGTATAAATTGGAGGTTACCGTTGTTCGTGAAGATGGGAAATTGATGGATAGCGGCTCAGATGAGGGTATGGTTATTGACTTTTCTGACCTCAAGGCGATTGTGAAGGCAGAAGTTATTGATAAAGTGGACCATAACGTTTTAAATGAAGTATTTTCCTTTAGAACAACAGCGGAGAATATGGCTGCTCATATTTTTGACGTTTTGACTGATAAATTGCGGCCCCTTGGTGTTAAAGTGGCGAAAATTAAATTATGGGAGACTCCAGACTCCTGTGCGGAAGTAGATTATGAATAAAATGAATATCCAGTATCCGATCATTGAGGTATTTACGAGTATTCAAGGTGAAGGATTTCATATGGGAAAGGGAGCTACCTTCCTTCGGGTTGCGGGATGCAATCTAAGGTGTAGTTGGTGCGATACTTCATATTCCTTTGATTTATCCAAAGCCCGATGGATGAGTGCCCAAGAAATTGTGGACGAAATTCAAATGCCCCATCAGCGTATCGTTATTACCGGTGGTGAACCCACCCTATACGATCTAGGCCCCTTAGTACAAGAATTGCATAAGAGGGGTAAATATGTGGCGATCGAAACGAATGGTACGAACCCAATACCCGTTGAGTGGGAGATTGATTGGATTACTGTATCCCCGAAACCAGGGAGTGAATTTGCCTTAGCTTGTCATGCAGACGAATTGAAGTATGTAGTGGATGATGAATTCAGCATTGACTCGATAACCGACCGCGATATGCCTGAGGGAAGGATATTTCTTCAGGTAGAAAGTGGACGACCTGAGTCAGCTCAAAAAGGATATGATTTAATCAATCGTTATCCCGAACGTCGATTACGAATGGGAATCCAATTGCATAAAGTTCTTAATGTAAGGTAATGACGAAACGGGGAGGGAAAGTATGAAATTTGGTTGGCGAATTGTAAAAACAGGAATTGCGGTTTGCTTATGTGTCTTTATTGCGCATCTGCTACGTTTGGAATATCCCTTCTACTCAGCAATTGCAACAGTGATTGCTTTACAAGCTACGATGGCGGATTCGTTTAAGCAGGGTGTGAACCGATTAAAAGGGACTTTCGTGGGAGCAGTGTTTGGATATCTTTTTGCTTTAGTGGCTATAAATAATCCGTTATGGATTGGACTTGGAATTATTGTCGTTTTTGTGGTACTAAACTATATGCGCTGGAATGAAGCCATGAATATCGCGAGTGTTGTTTTTATCGCAATCACCCTTAACGTCATGGGAGAACCTTTGAATTATGCAGTCAATCGGTTCATCGATACCGCTTTGGGTATTTTTATTGCCTTTATGGTGAATTGGCTCATTTTTCCTCCGAAGTACAAAGAGAAGGTCGAAAATGCTTTTGATGAGGCACGGGATCAGGTCATTAAAATATATAGGCTAGCATTCCGAGCACTGCTCGATTCTGAAAAAACGGTGGATAAAGAGGCTATCCAAAATCTAAAGGAAACGATAAAAGACGCTAAAAAGTTAGTAACTTTATCACGAAAAGAGAATTTATGGGGAAAAGCCGACGAAACGTTTAGATTATCTTATGTCGAGCCGATGAATCGCTTAGAACGGATGAGCTTCGCAGTCGAGCAGATCCTAGCGCTCAGCAAAGGATGGAAAAGCCCCTTTTCAGCTGAACTCGAACGTGATTTGACAAAGCTTTTGTCGCAAAGCTTTTATTTACTCTCGTTAATTATGGATCCAAAAGCTTTAGTTGCTCCATCAATTTATCTCGAGACGAATGAACGTGTAACGTTAATTCATGACCGGATCGAAACTGACCCCAATTATGCCGGCTCTAATAAGGGAGATTTGTTAGAATTACTTCATTGGGTTGAAGAAATTACGAAAGCTGCAAACGGATGTTTGCGCCTAGATTAGGCAATACATAGTAAAAAACCTCCGCAATTTGAGTTCATTGCGGAGGTTTTTTACTATGTTCTTTTGAAAAACCCTGTTTTGCATTGGGGACAGGTGATGCGGATTTTACCTTTGCCTTTGGGTACGCGTACTGCTTGTTTACAGTTCGGGCATTTGTAATAGCGGTGGTTTTTGCTGTCCTTTATCCGGTAAATTTTGCGGCTAAACCAGTTCTTAATTGGATACCACCATACCAAAAACTTGCGGTTCTCTTCGCGGCGTTTCGCGGTATTGCGTGAAAAAATCCTGAAATAGCACACAACAAGCAGGGCGAGTGCTATAAAATCAAGCAGCTTTATGCTTGCGAGCTGTGCTCCCAAAGACAGAGGCAGATAGGCAATGAGTAAGGTAATGGATAATTGATCAACCCCATATCTGCCGGCCATGAGTTTTCTAAGCCAATTCATTTGTAAGCCCCTTCTTTTTACGATGCTGATCTCGGACCAACTGTTCGAAATTCTGATAGAAGACGTCAAGTTCACCCTTGTAGTCCTCTTTCCACGGTTTGTTCTTTCCACAATAGTGAATGATCGCTGTGTTTTCACGAATCCAATTTAAATCAATTTTGCAATCCTTGTTTTTGGGGTGGAGGTTGTGGAAAATATAGAAGCGTTCATTGAGATTATAGATTTTGGGATCAACGGACAGGATACGGTTACAGTACACGCCATTGAGAACATCCTGGTCTGGCAAAAATAGACGATTTTTATAGTCCTCAATATAGTTAAAAACCTCGTGGATATTCTGCTGCTCCCGGAGCAAGGTCAGGTTCAGCATCATTACACCGGAGTTAACGTAGGTGCTGTCCTCGGACATCTTTAGACGAACCCGATTGAGCTTTTCCAGCGGTTCATTAACATGGGACGCGGCGGCAAACAAATTTCCTTGAAAATCGAGGTTATAGAGTGCATCAAGTGAATTGATAACCACTAAATCGGGATCAAGATATAAAATCCGATCGAGGTTTTGGGGTAGAAACTGGGCAGCAAAGATACGGTAATACATTTCTTTGGGATAACGGTTGGTAATAGGGGCTTCGCTTAGCCAACCATCTGAAACTTTAATTCCTATAACCGTGCATTCTGCGGTATCTAGGTGCTGGTCAATCAAGGAAAAGTCCTGTTCAGTCATGGAGGTATGCGCAATATAAACGCTGAAATGTACCCCTGGATTTGAGTGAATTAAGGATGTGAGCATAATAACCAGTTGTTTTACATAGTTCGAATTTAGGGTTACGAGAACATTCATCGAAGGTCTCCTTTTGCTTTTTGCTGACGGGATATTTCACTAATTAAGAAATCACACAAATTTTTTGTGGCATGGGGTTTGGCTAAACTCTTGATTGCGGTCTGAATATTTCGTTGCCGCTGGGATGAATCCAGCAGAACATGAAGGGTCTCATCAATTGAAAATGTCTTTGTGGCGAAAAGGGCAGCCCCATTATTCAGTAAGAATTCGACGTTGCGATCTTCGACGCCGGGCAATTGGTCAATCATAATCATCGGTAGCCCTTTGGCTAGGGTTTCAGAGGTTGTAATTCCCCCCGGCTTTGAGAGAATACAGTCGCAAGCATCCATTAAGACATCTACATTATTAACGAATCCATACACAATCATTTTCTTATGGGTAGATTTTCCTTGCAGTTTTTTATATAAACTTTTATTATTTCCGCAGACGACGATCATCTGCAAATCTAAATCGCTTCGATCAATTTCCTCAATGTATTTATCGATGCTGCCAAAGCCCATGCCGCCTCCCATAATGAGGACATTCTTTTTATGGGTATTGATTCCGAGCAGGGAGCAAGCTTCCTGCTTACTCTTTTTAACCGAGAATTTCTCGGCGATAGGGATACCGAAGGGCAAAACTCGCTTCGGCTGAATGTTACGCTTTTTCAACTGGTAGCTTAACAATTCACTCCCTACGACGACATATTCGAAATGCTCGACATCCTCCCAATAGGTTTGAACTGTAAAGTCGGTGATGATTCCGATCGCTGTAGCGGTAACTCTCCCTTTTTCCTTCAAAACGTCAACAACCTGTGCCGCATACACCTGGGTGCAGATAATTAAATCGGGACTATACTCCGCAATGACTTTATTGAGTTTTGAAGCGAGCATTTGATTTTGCACATGGCTAATCGAGTATTCTGAGGTCGCATCACGCTTTTGATTAAAATCATAAAGATCTGAGGCAAAATCTTTCATCAGGGTTAGCGATTTCATGGAAAGGTAGAAGCCCTTGGAGATAATATCCTTGAGCATGGGTTGAATATTTTCGTATAAATCTAGGACGACATTTTCAACGTGTTGCTCGGTCAGATAGGTTGAAATTGCTTGGGCCACAGCATTATGGCCATTTCCTAGCGGAGTTGTAATAATAATCGCTTTCATGATTCACCTACTTCCTAGTCTGAAATTCCGAGGTTCTTGCAAGCAGAGTTACGTTACAGACGCTTGGACGTACGCTCGCAGACCAAGCTAAGGCTATAATTGCTTGATGAAAGCTGCGGGATACCCTCCCAATTCGCCATCCTTGGCTCACGGTCGGCGAGTCACGTCCTGTGACTCGTCCCACTAAAGTAAGAGCAGCTCTACCCAAGCTTGGTTACTGATTGCGTAAAATCCTCGCTTACTGTAATCGTACCTCGCTTCGAAGAATGCCTGAGAATTGGCCATTTCATCCTTAACGGGAAAGAATCGCCATGAATTCTTCTCCGGTTATGGTCTCCTTTTCCAACAAGTAACGTGCAAGCTCGTGCAATTTTTCAGTATTATCCTTCAGAATACCGACGGCCTTTTCATGGGCATGCTTAATGATGGACAAAACCTCATCATCAATTTTGGCTGCTGTTTCCGAGGAGCAGGTAAGAGAAGTATCTCCCCCAAGATAGGGGTTGTTCACAGTCTCCAGTGCCATCATATCAAAGTTTTTGCTCATGCCCAGACGGGTAACCATCGACCGAGCGATTTTGGTAGCTTGTTCAATATCATTAGAAGCCCCTGAGGTATAGGTATCAAAAACCAATTCTTCGGCAGCACGCCCCCCAGTAAACGTAGTAATCTTGTTGAAGGCCACTTCCTTGCTCATCAGTACATGCTCATCTTCATCCACTTGCATGGTGTAGCCAAGCGCTCCTGAGGTTCTAGGAATGATCGTAATTTTATGCACAGGAGCAGAATCGGTCTGCTTGGCTGCAACTAGGGCATGCCCAATCTCGTGATAGGCGATAATCTCTTTTTCTTTCTGGGAAATCACAGCTCCTTTACGCTGGTAACCCGCGATAACGACCTCAACCGATTCCTCTAAATCACTCTGGTTGACTCGCGCTCGACCATACTTTACAGCGCGCAATGCGCCTTCATTGATCATATTTGCTAAATCCGCACCTGAAGCACCCGAAGTTGCTCGGGCAATGGCGTTGAAATCAATATTCTCATCCATCTTAACGTTTTTGGCGTGCACTTTTAAAATTGCCTCCCGGCCTGCTAAGTCAGGAAGTTCGACTGGAATTCGGCGGTCGAATCGTCCTGGGCGAAGCAGCGCGTTATCCAGAGAGTCAGGACGGTTGGTCGCAGCGAGGATCACAACACCCTTTTTGCCATCAAAACCATCCATTTCCGTGAGCAGTTGATTGAGGGTCTGCTCACGCTCATCGTTTCCACCGAAATTACCATTACCCCGTTTTTTACCAATGGTATCAATTTCATCAATAAATACAATACAAGGGGCTTTCTCACCCGCTTGTTTGAACAAATCACGGACCTTAGCGGCTCCCATACCGACAAACATCTCGACAAATTCAGAGCCTGAGATAGAAAAGAAGGGAACATCTGCTTCTCCTGCTACAGATTGTGCCAGCAAAGTTTTCCCTGTTCCTGGGGGTCCGACAAGCAAGGCCCCCTTCGGTAGATTAGCGCCAATCTCAGCATACTTAGCGGGGTTATGGAGAAAATCGACGATCTCCATGAGTGCTTCTTTCGCCTCATCCTGTCCGGCAACGTCTGCGAAGGTTTTGCCGGTTTGTGCCTGAACATAGATTTTCGCCTTGCTTTTGCCGAAGGCCATGGCATTCATACCGCCTCCCATGCGTTTCTGCATCTGAGAGGTTAATAATTGCCCGATTGCAAAAAAGATAACTATGGGCAAAATCCAGGTTAATATAAAACTTATCAGAGGGGAAGTCTGTTTAGGTACGACTTGAGAAAACTTGATCCCTTTGCTATGCAGACGATTGACGAGCTCTGGATCATTGACTGTTCCAGTGGAATAGGTGTTGCTTTTTCCAGATCCGTCGGTGGCCATAAAAGTAATTTTTGTGTCCTCAATTTGCACCTCACTAACAGCGCCACTTTCCACTTGTGTGAGGAAGGTACCATAGTCTACAGGGGTGATCTGTTGTTTCAAAAGTGCAGGGAAAACAAAGGCATTAAGCGCCATCAGAAGGAACATGGCGATCGCATAATAAAGAATCAAAGGTTTTTTCTGTTTTATCTTTTTATCCATAACATATTCACTCCGTTATTCATTATTTATTTGAGTCCACTTCACTCATTTCCTGAATGAAGGATCGAAGTTTTTTCATACACGCAAAAATCGTTTGAAACTCGCTCTCGTTCTTACTGTCCAAAAAAGTGCCATATTTCTGTTCAAGAGCATCTCCGATTTTTTGAATGGTATCCCGACCTACTTCCGTGAGGTCGAGTTGAACATAGCGTTCATCCTCAGGGTTGCGGATGCGCTTAAGAAAACCGGACTTCTCCAATTTTTTGCACATCGAAGAAGCATTGCCGCTGGAGAGACCAATGATACTCCCCAAGCTGCCCACTGTGTGGTGGTCACCTTCCATAATTTCCACCAGCATACGCGTCTGCATCAGGGTTAGTCCGTGTTCCTCAGCAATGGGGCGAAAATCATTGAGCATACATTCCGTAATCGTTCGTAAGAAATCCCAAAGTTCATTTTCAAATACGATGCTTTTCATTGATAGCCTCCACTACATAGAAGATATATTAAATAATATATTTACACTATAGATAATATATGCTACAATTATTTTTGTCAATAGGCGAAATCTTAAGTTCAAGTTATTGTGACTCTAAGCAATCAAAATATCTAGGAGTGTAGATATGAAGAAGTTATTTAGGCTTCTCTCGAGCAGAGCCTTTTTAGTCGGGACTCCAATATTGCTCCAGGCCTTTGTTATGGTTATGGTCATTTGGAAGTTCAGCAACTACTTTGTCTATGTTTATACTATTTTAGCCCTGCTCAGTGTGGTAGCCGTATTAAGAATCTTGACGGGTAAGAGTAATCCTGCCTATAAGATCGCCTGGATTATTCCGATTATGCTTTTTCCGATCTTTGGCGGACTATTTTATTTGCTGCTGGGCGGCAGCAATTCAAGCAAGCGGACGAAACGAAAAATGCATGAGATTGAGGAAAGAATGAAGCAATCGTTGGGTCAGAACGAGGCGGTAATTCGTGAAATTGAACTTCAGGATCGAAGTGCAGCCAATCAATCGCGCTATATCGAAAATTACTCCTATTGTCCGGTCTATAAAAATACGACTTCCGAGTATCTGTCACCCGGCGAAGTTATGTTTGAACGTCTACTCCAAAAACTGAAAAAGGCCGAACGCTATATCTTTCTGGAATATTTTATTATTGAAGAAGGCGTCATGTGGAACTCCATCTTAGATATTCTGGTCGCGAAGGTTCAGCAAGGCGTTGATGTTCGTGTCCTTTATGATGATGTTGGAAGTCTCCTCACGTTGCCCTATGGCTATGATAAACAACTTGAAAAAATGGGAATTAAGTGCAGTGCGGTCAACCGTTTTGTCCCGATTTTGTCCCTTCGCTTGAACAACCGTGACCATCGTAAAATTGCAGTTATTGATGGCTACACTGCTTTTACCGGTGGGATCAATCTCGCCGATGAATATATCAACAAATATGAGAAGCATGGGCAATGGAAAGACTCGGCCATCCTTATCCAAGGTGATGCGGTTTGGAGTTTTACGGTGATGTTCCTGTCGCTCTGGAATTACCAGAGGAAAACGGAGGAGGATTATGAACGATATCGGCCCTTACCCGAGCATGCTCAATTCTTTGTCACTGATGGATACGTTCAGCCCTTTAGCGATAGTCCTTTAGATGATGAATCAGTTGGCGAGAATGTCTATCTCAATCTAATCAATGAAGCGGAGCGTTATGTCTACATCAACTCGCCCTATCTTATTCTCGATTCGGAGATGATGACAGCTCTTTGCTCAGCTGCAAAGCGAAGTGTGGATGTACGAATTGTGACCCCTCATATACCGGATAAATGGTTCGTTCACGCTGTGACCCGTGCTAATTATGATGCTTTGGTGGGGAGTGGCGTGAAAATTTATGAGTACACTCCCGGCTTCAATCATGCAAAATCCTTTGCTGTGGATGATGAACTGGGGGTTGTCGGTACCATAAACCTCGACTACCGAAGCCTGTTCCTGCATTTTGAATGCGGGGTTTGGCTTTATCAGACGCAAAGCGTTTTAGAAGTAAAAGAAGATTTTCTTCAGACCTTGGAGCAGTGCCGATTAGTTACCCTCGAGGACTGCCGGGCAGTCAAATGGTACATAAGGTTGGGGCGCATGGTTTTAAGGGCTTTTGCGCCGTTGATGTAATAAGCGATAAAAAGGCTTGACATCGTATTCTTAAAGGGATAGAATAAATTTTAATAAAACTAAGTAATATGCCTTAACACGATGAAGGGAAGTTCAAAGCTTTTGTTGGTAAGAGAGCTGACGGTAGGTGCAAGTCAGTCTAACAAGCTGAAGGATTCCATCCTGGAGTGGTCAATGATGAATTGTGACGGGTTCCGCCCGATAGCGCGGACATAAGTTGGCCGTTTCGGCAACATGGGTGGCAACGCGGGAATAACCTCTCGTCCCTTTTAGGGATGAGGGGTTTTGTTTATTTTCAAGCGTCTCTATTCATGTATCCATTATCGGTTAGAACTTGGGTGGCACCGCGGAATTCCCGCCCCAAATGCTGGGGTGGGTTTTGTTTTTCCCAGGGACATCCAGTTTAAAACATATAAAGGTAAATTATCAAAGAAAGGGGTATTCTGTAAAGCTAGCATTCAACCTAAATTAAATAAAGATATAGGGGGATTTTTTATGAAAAGAGTGTTTAATTTTGCGGCAGGGCCGGCGGTATTACCGGAAGAGGTGCTTAGAGAAGCAGCTGAGGAGATGTTAGACTATAACGGTACGGGTATGTCCGTGATGGAGATGAGTCATCGTTCGAAAGCTTTCGAACAAATTATTGAGGATGCAGAAAAAGATCTGAGAGATTTAATGAATATTCCGGACAATTACAAGGTCCTGTTTCTCCAAGGAGGAGGTTCCCAACAGTTTGCCATGATTCCCATGAACCTAATGAAAAATCGGGTTGCCGATTATATTAAAACAGGGCAGTGGGCGAAAAAAGCGATCGCTGAAGGTAAAATATTTGGCAAGGTTAATGTCATTGCCTCTTCTGAAGATAAGACGTTTACCTATATTCCGGATCTCACGAATTTAAAGATTTCCGAGGATGCTGACTATGTTTATATCTGTCATAACAATACAATCTATGGCACGACATATCATGACTTGCCGGAAACAGGGGACAAGATCTTAGTCGCTGATATGTCTTCCGATATCCTGTCTGAACCCGTAGATGTCACGAAATATGGTCTTATTTTCGCAGGCGTTCAGAAAAATATTGGCCCTGCAGGAGTGGTTGTCGTCATTATTCGTGAAGATTTGATTACCGAGGATGTCTTACCCGGAACTCCAACGATGTTAAAATATAAGATTCATGATGATAATAAATCGCTTTATAATACCCCTCCAGCCTATGGTATCTATATTTGTGGCAAGGTGTTTAAGTGGGTTAAGAAACTAGGCGGCCTCGAAGCCATGAAAAAGAGAAACGAAGAAAAGGCGGCTATTCTTTATGATTATCTCGATTCAAGCAAGATGTTCAGAGGAACCGTTGTGAAGAAGGATCGTTCTTTAATGAATGTACCTTTTGTCACGGGTTTCGATGAATTGGATGCCAAATTTATTAAAGAATCGAAAGCTGCTGGATTTGAGAACTTGAAGGGTCACCGAACGGTTGGCGGGATGAGAGCCAGTATCTACAATGCCATGCCGATCGAAGGGGTTAAAGCGTTAGTTGCCTTTATGAAGAAATTTGAAGAAGAAAATAAATAAGAAAAAGTTAAAGGGAAGGTGTTAGAAGATGTTTAAAGTAAACTGTTTGAATCCTATTGCCAAGGTGGGCTTAGACTTATTTTCGGATAACTATGAGCAGGTTGAACATTTCGAGGATGCAGATGCCGTACTCGTGCGGAGCACCAGTATTCATGAATTGGAGTTACCCCATTCTTTAGTGGCGATTGCTCGAGCTGGTGCTGGAGTAAATAATATTCCTCTCGATAAATGCGCCGACCATGGAATTGTCGTCTTTAATACCCCGGGTGCCAATGCCAATGGAGTTAAAGAAATTGTGCTCGCAGGCCTTTTTATGGCTGCGCGGAATCTCGTAGGGGGAATTAACTGGGTCAATTCAGTCAAAGAGGATCCAGAGGTGGCCAAGAAAGTCGAAAAAAATAAATCAAAGTTCGGAGGAACAGAAATCAAAGGGAAAAAACTAGGTGTCATCGGATTGGGAGCAGTGGGAATTTTGGTGGCTAATGCAGCCATCAAACTCGGGATGGAAGTATACGGCTATGATCCCTTTATTTCCGTGGATTCTGCCTGGAAACTTTCAAAATTTATTAAACACACAAAATCGATCGAAGAGATTTTTAGAGAATGTGATTATATTACAGTCCATGTGCCTTCAAACGATACAACCAAAGGAATGTTTAATAAAGAAGCCTTTGCCCTGATGAAGGACGGCGTTAAAATTCTCAACTTTTCAAGAGATACTTTAGTCAATGATGATGATATGATTGACGCTTTGAATTCTGGAAAAGTCAGTCGCTATGTCACGGATTTTCCCAATCTCAAGATATGCAATGCCGAGGGCGTTATCGCCATTCCTCACTTAGGCGCTTCGACCAATGAAGCAGAGGATAACTGTGCGATTATGGCCGTTAATCAGTTAAGGGACTTTCTCGAAAATGGAAATATAAGAAATTCGGTCAATTATCCTACCTGTGATATGGGAATATGTATGCAAGCGGGTCGGATTGTGATTAATCACATAAATAGACCAAACATGCTTAGCCAATTCACCTCAACTTTAGCTCAAGAAAATTTTAATATCTCAGATATGACGAACAAAAGTCGGGGACAGTGGGCTTATACGATGCTCGATATTGAATCACCAACGACGGATGAAATCGTCAAGAAGATCGGAAAAATTGACGGCGTTCTCAAGGTAAGAATTATTAAGTAGTGGAAGGGAGGAGTATTTTTGGCGACGATTAGGCCCTTTAATGCTGTGAGGCCGCGAGAAGATGTTGCGAGTAAAGTGGCAGCACTCCCTTATGATGTTTATAATCGTGAGGAAGCATTAGCAGAAGTATTAAAAGAACCTCTATCCTTTTTAAAAGTAGATCGAGCCGAAACGCAATTTGATGAGGACTTCAACCCTTATGACGCTAAGGTCTATGCGAAAGCAAGAGATAGCCTTCAACAAATGATCAAAGAAGGTATTTTAGTTAAAGAAGGTAAGAACTGTTATTATATCTATGAACTGACCATGGATGGCCGTTCCCAGACCGGCTTAGTGGGCTGTGCAGCAATTGATGATTACTTAAATGATGTCATCAAAAAACATGAGAAAACGAGAGAAGACAAAGAAATTGATCGCATCAATCATGTGGATATTTGTGATGCGCAAACCGGACCTATATTTCTAGCGTATCGTTCGCAAAAGATTCTCAATGACGTCGTGGATAAGGTAAAGAAGGAAGCTCCTTTATACGATTTTGTAGCTCCAGATGGAATTAGACACACGGTATGGCGAATTAATAAGGAAAGTGATATCGCAACGATCTATTTAGGTTTTAAAAATATTCAAAGTATCTATATCGCCGATGGCCACCATAGGGCTGCATCAGCGGTAAAGGTTGGACTAAAAAGGAGAGAAGCCAGTCCAGGGTATACGGGAGAAGAGGAATTTAACTTTTTCCTGTCTGTACTTTTTCCCCATGACCAATTGAAAATTTTAGACTATAATCGTGTCGTCAAAGACTTAAATGGGTATAGTAAAGAAGAATTTCTAAGTGAAATAACGAAGAAATTTGTCGTCGAAAAAATCGGAGCAGAACCATATAAACCTGCAGAAAAAGCGACCTATGGCATGTATTTAGAAGGAGTTTGGTATAAGTTAACGGCCAAGGAGGAGATCCGTTCCAACGATCCTGTTGAGGGACTGGATGTTTCTTTGCTTCAGAATCATCTATTAACTTCGGTCCTCAATATTAAAGACATCAGAACGGATAAGAGAATAGAATTCGTAGGGGGCATTAGAGGGCTTAAAGAACTTGAAAAAAGAGCCAAGAGTGATATGAAGCTTGCCTTTTCGATGTATCCCACTTCAATAAATGAGCTATTTGACGTCTCAGATGCAGGTCGATTAATGCCACCCAAGTCGACTTGGTTTGAACCGAAGCTAAGAAGTGGATTGTTTATTCATTTACTTTAAGCATGAGGCAGGTACGTTGATTGAGACCGTAGAGCGCTACAAAGCGGAAAAGAGAATCGAAAGGCAAGATGCCATGGAACGCAATGCAGTGGAGGGCAATTCAATGTCAGGATATGCTAGAATACACAATTAAGACTTCAGAGATAGGGGAAAGAAAGGGTTTATTGCAAATGTACAGTGGCATACATCTGAATTTTTGGATTCAGATGTATGCCTTTTAATGTTTGGAGAATTAACTTGATGCTGAGATATTTTCCTTCACCCTACCCTGATAAACACATGGTTAGTTTATTTAGGGCATTATCATTTTTGATGATAACCCCTTAAACCTTCTTATTTGCTAAAATTTGGTTGATAGCATTATTGTTTATTAGTATAATACAATAGGATCAATACCCATATACAATTTCTGATTGGAAAGGGAGGATATGCCTTGAAAAATATTAACCGAATTGTCCCGCTTTTCTTAATTATATTTTTGCTAATGGGGTGTTCTCAAGAAAAGAAATTACCTTCTCCACTGATTTTGTCGATGAATATGCTGGATGATCATACGGGTTTGCTGCTGGTTGAACATGGTCAAATAGAAAAGGAGAAGATAATACGTGGGTTCTCTGACTGGGGAAAATTCAGGGCCGTTTTAAGAACCACCGATGGCGGAAACCACTGGTCGGACATCACTCCGAAAGCAATAGCAGATCGTCCATTTTATTACTCGGATAGATACATAGCAACGGATTTTCTCGATTCCAATCACGGATGGATTGCGGCCTCCAGTTATGGAAAAACGATTGTCGATATCTTCTCAACCACCGATGGCGGCAAAACGTGGTCTCAAACGACTGTAGATCCTAAATATGCTTATCCTTCGTCAAATTTATATTCTCTATCCTTTATTGACCCATTACATGGGTGGCTGTCCGTAAGTCCGGATTCAGGATTGTCAACCCCTTCAGGTGATCTTTACGTCACTGAAGATGGTGGGTTTCATTGGTCAAGACTTTCATTACCCAGTGGGGGACGAGTGACTTTTCTGTCTCGAAGTTATGGCATATTGAATATCAATAACAAAGTATATGAGACAAATAACAGTGGTCAGAGTTGGCAACTTGTCGATAGTTCCGCTAATGTTTTTAAGTTAAGGAAAAACCTTCTCCTGAAAAATACGAATGAAATTGCCCGGTTCAACGGATCCAATTTGGAATATAAGACAATTAACATGCCTCAAAATGCAAAGGGAGTATTAGATTTCGTCGATGAAACCAATGGTTATTTAGTATGTATGTCTGGTAAGGGAGATGTCTTATTTAAAACTAATGATGGTGGATTGAACTGGAACGAATCTAATCTAACGGGTTTTAAGGTGAATCAGATAAGATTCATTTCTCCACAAGTAGGCTATGCCGTAGGAGAAAATAAATTATTCAAAACCAATAATGGAGGGAAGACTTGGATAAACATAAAAATCGGGGGGATAGGCTTTAGCCTCCCCCCTTTTGGCTTAGACTCTGAAACTACCGATACCGGAGTATGAAGTGTCAAGGTCAACTTCTAGAGATTTACCATCAACATCAATGAAAGCCTTAATTGCTTTTTGGTAAACGTTAGCATGAGATGAAATTGAAGTACCACTCCAAGCTATCGTTTGCCAAACGTTATAAATACCATATTTGCCGTACATATAATCTACAGTTCCAATGCCCCCGTAAATTCCAATATTCCAACCCCCGCCATTGACTTGCTTGTACGTTCTCATAGCGTCTGAAATGCCCCGGAAATATTCATCTATATTGGCGAGAGTTCCACCGCCGGCTGCATCATAATCAACTGCGAAATAGATTGCTGTATTATAAGGTTGTCCTACAGTTCCGGCTCGTGCAATTGCGTTATTGCAATCGCTCACCCCAATAGTGTAACTGAATGCTCCCGGATAGTTATTCGCATCTTGATAGACGACAATAGTGTCTAATCCGGCGCTTGAAATACGTTGTGCCTCGGCGAGAGTGAGTAATTTTAGATTAGACGTATCTGCACAATAATATCGACCTATAAAAGAATACCCATTGCTTTTTAGAGAGGTTAGTTGAGAAGAACTGAGAGGACTCATGACGTCGATCCCGTTACCCATAAATATCACTCCACTTTCTCTTAGATTCGTGTAGAGCTGTAAAATAGCTCTCGTACACCTTGATTTTTGGTTAAACATGTCAAGAAGCAAAGCACCAACTTTTTGCCCTAAGTCATCATTGTATACCTCCCTTTCAAAATTTGTTTTCCATTCTATATAGAGCATATGAACTACCGGTTTTACTCATTAAATTGGGCTTTATCGGATTTTTTTTGAGTGCTCGGATAAATGCCTCGCGGATATCTTGAGCAATATCTTCATCAATTCTGCCATGCAGTTTAGATTCTGACCTAATTAGAGGCTCAAAGCGAACTAATAATTCTGCTAATGCCTGCTGGTCATTCAGATCTAAAAACTGCCAAAGAGTCTCGAAGTCTAATTGTGCATAATCCATTAAATCACCTCTTTATAGAGTAAGTTTAGGGCACGTCGTTTAATTCGGCTTACTTGTTGCTGGCTTATATTAAATCGACAGGCTATTTCTTGTTGAGTTAAGTCAAGAATAAAGGTGTAGTACAAAATATTCGATTCGATTTTGGGTAGAGAATTTATTAATTCAGCTAATTCTAAATCGTCGAAGGAGTATAAAACTCCAAAGCGTGGAAGGAATTCAAATGAATCTCCAGTTAAAACATCACGATTAAACCGCCGATTCCTTTGCTTTGCACGAATTGATGCGTTATGGATTACAGTCACGCACTATTGAATATCCTGAGCAATCATTTTTGTTCCCCCTTTGTAGAAAAATCACTCATCATATGCCATCCGCCAATAGCTGTAGATGCACTTAAAAAACCATTCAGAACGATAACGGCAAATTCTCCTAATGACGATGGAAAGGGTGATATTAAGAGAAACAAGAGAACTCCGATGACAATAGCTATACACTTTGTTGGTAATAACTTGATTACGGGAAAGTCTTTGATTAATTGAACAACAAGTAGAATTGCCATACTTGCTCCACTAACAGAGCGCAATAATTCTAGCGAAAATAATATTTGCCCTGTCATACGCCGCCATCCCTCCTTTTACTAATTATAGATACATTTACCATGTTGATTTACTCAGTATTGCTAGAACAGGAGGATGGTAGCATTACTTATAGGAAATTGGTCCCAGATTTTATTAAGTAGAAAGACCCTTACAAGAGTCTTTTTGACTCAGATATCTAGATGGGGTAGGATAGTCAATCAATTAGCCTTGTTTCTTTGTGTATATTTTACAGTCCAATAATTAGGGCAATAAATGTAATTAAAGGATAAATATTTTCAATATAAATAACCCTAGTATAAAGAGTCCGAAAACTGACAATACTGCCTGTCCGGGAAGTTAAATCACAATGAACATATCAAAGTTAAAAAAAGATGGCTCTGGTGTCCTGCCAGAACAGGTTCACCAGAGCCGACCCGCCTGAAGGCGAATTGGTTCTCTGTTGTGCAACTTTTGTCGAATCCTGTGGAAGTTAGACTCCGAGGGCGCATTAACCATAGTGGTGAAGGTTTTAAGGGGATAATTAGTTCTGGAGAAATTCCAGAAGCTAAACCCAACTAGGGAACCTTAATTCTGGCTGCAACCTGTGCACCAGCTGAACTGTGTTACCCAACGGACCTGGGATTATTGAATGAAGCCTGAGAAAAATGGGACGAGATCATTGACACGATCCATAATGCCCGTGGAAAGGTCGGAAAAAGACCCAGAGCGTATCGTGAGAAAGCACGGAAAGATTATTTGAGTGTTTCCAAGCAAGAACCAGCTTCGAAAAGGCGTTAAGAAGCAATTGTAGGACATGAGACGAAACCTGAGTAGAGTTGATCGGATGCTCCAAGAGTCAACGGGGGGAGCTAAATCATTGAGTCGGCAGCAAAAAAACTTCTGGCGACGATTCGGAAGTGAGTTGACCAGCAGACAACCCTGTATAAAACAAGAACCCATAGGATAATTGATCGTATCGTAAACCTGTATCAGCCGCATGTTAGAACCATCGTGCGAGGTAAAGCTGGAGTAAAAGTGGCGATTAGACTTGAAAACGGCTATAGTCGAATTGAAAAACTGTCCTGGGATTCCTTCAATGAGGCAGGTACGTTGATTGAGACCGTAGAGCGCTACAAAGATCGCAAAGGCTGTTATCCTGAAGCGATTCTGGCTGACCGAATTTACCGAAACCGAGAGAGCATAAGCTCAGAGTTCTTTTTGCCCGAATTCTGTACTGGATATTTGGACAAGAAAAGGATGTAATTTTGGTCAGCCGAGAGAAAAGCAGGGTTTGGTTAGCAAGCCCTAAATAGTATAGTTGACTAAAACAGATTAATGTTATAGTATAGCTGCAATGGCAAAATTGAATATGAATTTTACTTCTTATCAAGAGTGGTGGAGGGACTGGCCCGATGAAACCCGGCAACCGGTATTGATTAAAATACAGCGGTGCCAATTCTTGCGATGGAAACATTGATAGATGAGAGAGGAAGCAACGCTAATTACCTCTTTCGTATGGAAGAGGTTTTAATTTTTTTCCGAAAGGGGATAGTTCTGTGCCAATCAACATAGCCGATGCTCTTCCAGCGGTGGAAATCTTAAACAAAGAGAACATTTTTGTGATGAATGAAGGACGGGCGGCTCACCAAGATATTCGACCGCTCAGCATTGTTATCTTAAATCTCATGCCCAATAAAACTGTCACAGAAACGCAGATATTAAGGCTTTTGAGTAATTCTCCTATCCAAGTCGACATTACCTTGCTCTATCCTGAAACTCATCGCTTCAAAAATACATCAGAAGAATATCTGGTCAAGTTTTATGAAACATTTGATAGCATAATGGATAAGAAATTTGATGGGATGATCATCACGGGTGCGCCGATTGAGCAAATGGATTTTGAAAAGGTTGATTTTTGGCCTGAACTTGTAAAGATCATGGATTGGAGCCAACATAATGTTTATTCAACCCTCTATATCTGTTGGGGAGCACAAGCTGGTCTCTACCATCATTTTGGTGTGCCGAAGTATCCTCTGTCGGCTAAGATGTTTGGTGTTTTTCCGCATACCCTCAATCATAAAAATATCAGGCTTCTTAGGGGGTTTGATGATATTTTTTATGTACCCCACTCCAGGCATACAGAGGTCAGAAGGGAAGACATCGAAAAGGTTGCTGAACTGGAGATTTTGTCTGAATCCAAGGAATCGGGTGTTTATTTAGTCGGAACCAAAGGCGGTCGCCAAATTTTTGTGACTGGCCATTCAGAATATGATCCCTTCACCTTAAAAGCAGAGTATGATCGGGATATAGCAAGCGGCCTTCCCATTAATGTTCCGCAAAATTATTTTCCCGATGATGACCCACAAAAGCCCCCGATCGTTAGGTGGAGAAGCCATTCCAATTTGCTTTTTGCCAACTGGCTCAATTATTATGTTTACCAGGAAACACCTTATAATGTGAATGAGATCGATTAAAGTATTTCGAGGAAGGAAAGAAGGAATTCTAATGTCAGAGTATGATCATAATCGCGAAGCTGCCGAGCAACTCCTTCATGAATATGTCCAGAGCGAGAGCCTGATCAGACATGCCGTCACCGTAGAAGCCGTTATGCGTCATTTTGCTTCCTTATTTAAGGAAGATGTTGAGGAATGGGGTATCATCGGGTTATTACATGATATCGATTTTGAGATGTATCCGGAAGAGCATTGTCAGAAGACGAGGGCCATTCTTGAGCCGAGACAATGGCCAGAGTCGTATATCCGGGCGATCGAAAGTCATGGCTATATGCTTTGCAGTGATGTTGAACCGATAACCAATCAAGAAAAGGTACTCTATACGATTGACGAATTGACAGGGCTTATTTCTGCGACGGCGCTGCTTAGACCGAGTAAGAGTCTTTTTGATTTAACTGTGAAATCCGTTAAAAAGAAATGGAAGCAGAAAAGTTTTGCCGAGGGAGTAAACCGTGAGGTCATTGAAAACGGGGCTGCCATGGTGAACATGGATTTGGAGTATGTGATTGAGCAAACAATCCAAGGGATGCGAACTGTCGCCTCAGAAATAGGGCTTGAGGGAAACGCCGAAGCGGGAAAATGACATTCTCCTGCTAACAATAATTGAATTGATACGACTTAGGGAAAATTCCTGCCCCAAATATTGGGGCGGGTTTTATTTATTTTACTAACAGAAAGTATAAGTTTTGGGCAGATAGCATAAGTGCAACTAAGGCTTCCGCCTACGCTAGAGGCTTGGCGCAAGCCGGGTTTTCTTTAATTTTGTCTGTAAGTCGATTTCATTGTTGCAGTTAAAAATTTTAATTTCTAATGAAAATCCTCTATATTTTTAAAATTTTTAAAGGAATCTGGATTAATTAATAGAAAAATGTTATTCCAAGAGTCATTCAATAATAAAAATAGATGGTTAAAGAGAGAACGCTAATTAAATAAATATTAGCGAATATTTGGGGGGTATTATGAGTAATAAGTTTTATCCTTTAACAAACGCACAGAAATCAATCTGGGTTGCCGATAATTTGTATCCTGGTACCAGCCAGGCTATTTTATCAGCAACTGCAATAATCCGTGAAGAACTTGACCTTGCTTTAATGAATGAAGCTGTGAATATTGTAGTAAAAGAAAATGATGCCCTACGTATCCGATTAGTAAATCAAGATGGTACACCACAACAATATTTTTCCGACTTCGTTTATAAAGACTTTGATATCTTGGATTTCAGTTATGAAGGCGGAGAACAAGATTATAGTAAATGGGAAAAGATCACCGCAGAGACGCCCTTTGCATTAATCGACTCCGAGCTTTTTTATTTCGCTATGGTTAAGTTAGGTGAGCAAAAAAACATCTGTTTCTTTAAATTTCATCATACGATTGTTGACGCCTGGGGAATCGTTCTGGTTATTAGAAAGACTCTAAAAGAATATTGGCAGTTGATTCACGGGATTTATCCGGAAAAAGAAGAGGCTTCTTCCTTCATAGACCATATTAATGACGAAATAAAATATATAGCTTCCGAGCGCTTTAACAAACATAAGGAATTCTGGTCTGGAACCTTTGACACCGTTCCTGAATTTATCTCATTTACTGATAATAAAGGCTTTAACAGCTTAGTGGGTAAAAGAAAAAGTTATGTTCTATCGGAGTCATTAAGTTCCAAACTGAAATATTTTTGTGATTTGAACAATGTTTCTGGTTTCAGTGTTTTTTATGCACTTCTTGCCTTATACCTCTTCAAAAGGAGTAATAAGAAGGATGTAGCAATCGAAACACCTATTTTGAACCGGTCGGGGCATACGGAAAAGAATACTGTGGGTATGTTTATGCACAATATACCCACCAGAATTACAATTGAGCCAAGTCTTAACTTTATCTCATTTGTTACACAGTCTTTTAAAGAATTAATGAAATTCATGCGATATCAACGATATCCCTATAGCAGTATCCTGAAAGATTTTCGTGAAAAACACCAATTTTCAGGGACGCTAGTTGATGTTACTCTTAATTATCACAATAACAAGCTAGATTCTGTAATTGAATACGAAGGTATATGGAATTATTGTGGAGCACAGACTAACTCGCTGTCGATTTGTGTTAGTGACAGGGACGGTATCGGCTTACCGGAATTGGATTATGACTACTTGCTTGAAGTCTTCAGTGAGGAAGATATCGATCAAATGCATAACCAGATGTGCAATCTTCTGACTGATGCCCTGGAAAACCCAAGTAAGAGGCTTTCCGAACTGCAAATGTTATCACAGGATGAGCTAACTAAGCTATTAGTCGAATTTAATCAGACGCAATTGCCATATGAAGCAAAAACTGTGTCCGATTTATTCGAAGACCAGGTTATAAAAACACCAGATAGCACTGCCATCGTCTTTGGTGACGAAAGCCTAACCTACCGTGAACTGAATGAGAGGGCGAATCAGCTTGCTCGTTATCTCCGCAGTAAAGGGGTGACACGCAATTCGATTGTTGGATTACTTGTGAGTCGGTCTTTGGAAATGGTCATAGGTATTTTGGGGATTCTTAAGGCTGGAGCAGCCTACTTGCCGATGGATCCCGGATACCCTAGTGAAAGAATTGTGTATATGCTAAACCAGAGTCATACTCAACTAACACTTACGGATAGAGAGAATCAAAGTATTGGTACAGCTGGAATTTGTGAGTTTGCTAATATTTCACCGAACAATACAACGGTCTATGATTATGACACGGCAAACTTAGATACTGAAAAAGCTAATCTAGATGATTTAGCCTATGTAATCTATACTTCGGGAACGACAGGTAAACCAAAGGGAGTAATGGTTCACCACCGTGCTTTGTGCAATTTGATTAGCGCAATTGCTAATGAAATTTGTCTTGAAACCAAAACTATAGTTTCCTTAACAACAATATCCTTTGATATTTTCTTTTTAGAAACTATCTTTCCTTTAACAAAAGGAATGAAGATTGTTATCGCCAATGAGGACGAACAAACTATTCCCCAATTATTATTTAACATCGTCGCCAAACACAATGTTGAAGTAATTCAAACCACACCGTCAAGACTGAAACTGATTCTTGATAATCATCACTGTCATGAAATATTAAATAGCTTATCGTACATTTTAATAGGTGGGGAAGCTCTTCCCGCGCCATTGTTATCCCGTCTAAAAGAAATGACCAGTGCAGAAATTTATAATCTTTATGGTCCTACAGAAACAACGGTTTGGTCGACAATGAAAAATGTTACCCACTCTCAAAAAATAACAATCGGGAAACCCATAGCCAACACCCAAATTTACATTCTGAATGACTATTTTTCTCCTGTACCAATAGGATCAATAGGTGAAATCTTTATCTCCGGGGATGGAGTTTCTTTGGGTTATTTGAATAATCAAGAATTAACTCAAGCGCGTTTCTTGGAAAATCCATTTATTCCTGGCCAAAAAATGTACCGGACAGGAGATTTGGGACGATGGCTTAATGACGGTGAAATTGAATGTTTAGGACGAAATGATAATCAGGTCAAGATACGAGGCTTCCGGATCGAGCTGGAAGAGATCGAAGCCTGCCTTATAGAGCATACTGCGGTAGAAGAGGCAATCGTAGCGATAAAAGAGGATAAAGTGGGTAAGAAACAATTATGCGCTTATTTAACGGGTGAAACAAGGCTCAGTAATAAAGATTTACGAGCTCATATTCTCAAGTCTTTGCCGAACTATATGGTTCCAGCTTCGTTCACCTGGCTCAGTACTATTCCACTAACACCGAATGGCAAAATTGACCGCCACGCTTTACCGGATCCAAGCGAAATTGATTTCGGTCAGACAGCCCATTCCTATCTTGCGCCCAGAAACGATCTGGAACAAAAACTCGCGATGTTATGGGCTGAAGCTCTGGAAGTGGAACGAGTAGGGATTGACGATAACCTTTTTGCCTTAGGGGGAGATTCTTTAACCATCTTAGAAATTATGTCGGGAGCCTTAGCTTACGAGTGGAAACTTAATGCTCAGGATTTCTATGAGAGTCCAACCATAAGATTATTAGCATCTAAAATCACGGGGCGGAACCAAGAGAATGATAGAAATGAAGATGAAATTTATATCGCCAGCAGGATAATACCAAAGGAAATTAAAATGGAGCCAGTGGACCCAGGAAATGTACTTTTGACGGGTGCAACGGGTTTTCTGGGTAACCATCTTCTCAAAGAATTATTGACGCAAACAGATAATATAATCTATTGTTTAGTGCGTGGTGATCAGGCAACAGAAAAATTAGTCGAATTGCTACAGTTTAATTTCTCCTCACTTCCAATAACTCTAGAGAATAGGATCGTAGTCGTTAACGGAGATATTTCTTTAAAACAATTCGGACTCAATGATAATGAATATAATAATTTGGCCCAAAAAGTCCAAACTGTGATTCATAGTGGTGCCTTAGTCAAACATTATGGTGATTATCGTGAATTCGAGAAAACTAATGTCCAAGGGACTTGTGAAGTCATACGTTTTTGTCTGAAATTTGATAAAAAACTTAACCATATTTCCACGATCAGTGTTTCAGGTGATTTTCTGGTAGATCCAGTTAAGATGGATACTGTTTTTAGTGAAAATGATTTTTATGTTGGACAGGATTATAAAGCTAACGTATATATCCGAAGTAAATTTGTCGCTGAGCAATATATTTTGAGGGCAGAAGCTAATGGGTTAAAAGCAGCTATTTTTAGGGTTGGGGTCGTAACGGGCCGTTACCAGGATGGTAAATTCCAGCGTAATATTGATCAAAATGCCTTTTATCGCCGAATCAAATCGATCGTTTCTTTAAAAGTTATTCCAGAAAGTTTTCTTGAGCAAAGTATTGAGTTTACACCTGTGGACTACTGTGCTAAAGGTATTGTGAATATTATTAAGGTGAATCAAACAAGCGGTTTGGTATTCCATATTTTTAATCATCAGAAGGTTAGAGCAATCGAGCTTCTAAGCTATTTAAGATTATTAGACTATCCTGTTCGAACATTGCCGAATTTAGAATTTGATGCTTATATAGCACAGTTGTCCCAGACCAAGGAAGGGAAAGAGAAGTTAAGTGGCCTGGCCTCTGATTTGAGTGTCAATAAGAGATTGAATCATAATAATACCATTAAAGTCAATTCAATTTTCACCATTAATTATTTATCACAAACAGGTTTTGTCTGGCCAGAGATAGATGTGGATTATCTGACTAAAGTTCTGAGTCATATGCGTGAAGTTGGCTTTATTAATAATTTCAAAAGGGTTAGCGGATGAATTTAAGACTACTGTCCTATTGAAGATTTTCAAACCCGCATATAGAATAGGTGAGAGAATATTCTAGGTGAAAACTAAGAATATTGTAGAATATTGGATGCAAAATTCGAATGAGGGTTTCGCAAAACTGAAATTGGAAGGTTACGGTGTCTATATGCCATTTAAGAACCCTATATTATTAAACTCAACTTTTTCTGACGTTATATCCAAAAGTGAAGAAAATGAATTTAACAAAGAATTAATAAACCGGAATTTTTACCAATCTCAAAAATTAAATGTCATTTTAATTTTTATTTCTGTCATTCTTCTTTTCACAGACTTTCTTTATCAAAAGAAGGGGCTATGGACTTCCTTGCCCGGATATAAATATCTTTTTTATGCACATCTCTCGATGCTCTTTGTATCAATTGTATTGTTGCTTTTTTCTAAAGGTATAAAACCTAAGACTACGCGAGCAAAACAATTGTTTGTTATGATAGTTGCTTACTTTGTTACATTGAATTGTACTTTAATTTCGATTATCGATCAGCTTATCCATGGTCAGATTACAGTGTTTATTATTGGGGCATTTACTATTGCCGTAATGAATACGTTTAAACCGTCATCTAGTCTGAGAATTTATTTAACAAACTATTTGATACTTATTATTGGGATTACATTTTCCCAAGAAAACAGTGCTGCTTTAAGAGGACATTACACTAACGGAACCATACTTGTTGTGGTTGCGTGGTTCCTTTCCATACTTCTTTATGATGCTAAAGTCAGGGATTTCCTAAGTCGCAAAACGATTGAACATCAGAGAGGGAAAATGGAAAAGGCCAATGAACGACTTACAGATACTAACTATAAGCTTGAGGAATCACTCTCAGCACTTGATGATACCCAGAATATAATTTTTTCACTAGCTTTGGCTCTTGAATCTAAAGATCCGTATATCCATGGACATTCCGACCGGGTGGCTGAATCTGCTGTGGAGTTTGCCCGATATTTAAATTTAAGTGAATCAGATCAAGTTAATATTCATCGGGCAGCTATTCTCCATGACCTGGGTAAAATCGGCATTCCAGATGTCATTTTGAATAAAACGAATCAGTTAACCGAAGAAGAATGGTTGACAATGAAGTCTCACCCGGAACGGGGAGCTGCTATTTGTTCAAAACTTAACTTTGCCAAAGAAATTGTGCCGATAATCAGACATCATCATGAACGTTACGACGGTAAGGGTTATCCTGATGGCTTAAGCGGAGAGTCCATTCCTTTACTAGCTCGTATTATCAGCATTGCAGACACGGTTGATGCAATGACTTCAAGTCGTCCTTATCGCTCGGCGGGAACGTTTGAACAAGTATTAGAGGAATTGCAAAAATGTGCCGGGACACAATTTGATCCTGTTTTAGTATTCACCTTTATTTCTTTATATCAAGAGCAGGGGCAAAGGTGCATTGTTCCGAATAGTAGAGTCGTGGAGTCGTAAAAGTATCAGCAAAACAGAAGAGCATCCGCTTAATTAAGGCAGATGCTCTTTCTGCTTTTTCAGTATAATGCTCGTCAATAATGACAAGCTATTCTCAACAATTAGGGTTATCATTCCACGAAACTTCTATAGCAATCAGTTTTAAGAAGGATTTTGGCAACTGAATCATGAAATAGATCATTTATAATTGGATCGTCAGGAGAAAACATATGGAAATTGTAGTTGGGGTCACCGGCGCAACGGGAACGATTTACGCCATGAATTTATTAAAGGCCTTAAAAGCTACGGGTAAGGTCAATACTCATCTTATTATAAGCGATTGGGCTAAAAAAAATTTGGAAATAGAAACAGAGTATGCCCTCGAGGATATGGAAGGTTTAGCCACTACCGTATATGATAATAAGAATTTAGGAGCGAGAATATCGAGCGGCTCCTTTATCACGGAGGGCATGATTATTGTACCCTGTAGTATGAAAACGCTGAGTTCAATTGCCCAGGGCTATGACGATAATCTCATTTCCCGAACGGCGGGTGTCATGCTCAAGGAAGGCCGAAAATTAGTCTTAAGTCCCAGAGAGTCTCCCCTTAGCCCCATCCATTTAGAAAATATGCTCAAGCTATCACGAATAGGGGTAAGAATTGTTCCGCCCATGCCGGCTTTTTATACTCACCCCCAGAGTATTGAAGATGTCGTTAACCATCACATCATGAAACTATTAGACCAATTTGGACTGGAGTATGATCAGGCCAAACGGTGGAAGGGCTAAAAAGAAGAACAGACGATAGATTATTTAAAATCTTTATCCTCTGTTCTTCTTTTGTATTTAGATCTATCGCCCTCCAACTTCGCACAAACAGAAATATGACGTATAATAGATTTAATTCGAAAGAAAGATAAGGCTGTTTTACGTCTTCCTTCTAAGAAGAGAGGAGGAGTTTTATGCATACAGATGAGTTGCTTAATTTTCAGAATGAGTTATTGAACAAACTGGTAGCGGGTGGTGGACCGAGAGAACTAACCAAGCACATATCGATTTTACTAAAAAAAGAAGTGCTCATCACGAATCCCTCGCATCGCGTTCTTGGTTCCACGATTGCCAATGAGGATTTTAGTGTGGGTAAATTACTCAACGTATTGATAAGCGCGATTACTCCAGGCCGAGCCATCGTTTCCTCAGGAGAGCAGGAAGTCGAGGCCGTTATCATCGAGTTAAGTAATTCAGTGAAACGATTTGGTTTTCTACTGATTTGCGAACCGGGATTAGATGAGGAGAATAAAATTAAGATTCTCGCCCATCAAGCCAGAGCCGCTTGCGTCTTGGAATTACAAAAACAAGAGGAGCTGCTTGAGAACAGCCGCCAATATCGAGATGCTTTCCTTTTTGATTTGCTCTATGGAAATATCGAAGAGAATGCAGATATCATTACTCGGGGTGAAATTTGGGGTTGGAATCTTAAATTACCGCATATCGTGACCGTATTTGAGCTTGATGGCTTTGAACCATACTCCGAAGACCTTCAACTGGTTAAACTTCTTCATGAAATTGTGCAAATGGTGACGCAACCGCTGGAGAAAAAGGCAATTCTCATGCAAAAAAATGAAGAAGTTGTTCTTGTTTTACCCGTGGAAAACAAAAAACGTCATGGAAATAAAGATTATTTGAATATGATCCTTAAGCAAGTCATGGCTCAGGCTGAAGAGCATCTAACATCACGAATAGTTCGAGTTGGGGTAGGAAGGGAGTATGCCAATCCTTCCGAGATATTCCGTAGCTATCAAGAGGCAAAAGTTGCCTTGAAATTAGGCAGTTTGCTTCCAGATCAGAACCACACACCCTTCTTTATGGACTTAGGGGTAGCGAGGATTCTTTACAACCATGATCGACAGGAATTAATAGAGTTCTATCGGGAGACACTTGAGGATTTAGAACAATATGATAAGTCACAGAAGAATGAGTTGATGGAAACCTTGGAAAAGTTCGTTTCCCATCGCTGTGACTTGAAGGAAACGGCTGATTCACTTTTCCTGCATCCCAATACTCTGCGCTACAGACTGAAGCGAATTGAGGAGATTCTCAAGATCGATATGAAGGATTTTGACACGATTCTATCGTTAATGGTTGCCTTTAAGATAAGATACCTAATAAAGCGTTAGCTTGTGAGGAGGACCATGAGCAAAGAAGATAAGATTTTCTATAATGTTTGTCCGCGCAATTGTTATGAGACGTGTGGCATATTAGCCCATGTACAGGATGGAACGTTACTTAAAGTGGAGGGAGATCCTCGTCATGGATACACTCAAGGCCGGCTCTGCGCCAAAGGATATGCTTATACAGAATATGTGTATAGTCCCCAGCGACTACGCTATCCGTTAAGACAATATCCGAGAGGATCAGGAAATTGGCAACGCTTGAGTTGGGAGGAAGCCCTCGAGATTATTGCAATCAAGATTTTGGAGCTCCATCAGCGCTATGGGTCCTCCTTAGCTTGTGGCTACAATAAATATTCCGGGAATCTAGGATTTCTCCATTTTGCGACCGAGGGCATGTTCCGAGGCTTCGGCTCACATACCAAACTCTATGGAGATACTTGTTTGGCGGCGGGGAGTGAGGCTGTAGCCTATAATCGCGGACGGATTGTGATTCCAGATCCTGAGGATATGGTGGAATCAAAGACGATCGTTCTCTGGGGGGTTAATCCCGCACGGACCGCAATTCATCAATGGAATTTCATCAATCAAGCACGAGATAGAGGGGCTAAGCTGCTGGTTATTGATCCCCTATTTACGCCTTCGGCAGCCCAAGCAGATATCTATCTTCAGATTACTCCGGGAACAGATGGGCTCTTGGCGATGGCGGTTACTAAAATTCTCCTGGAAGAGGGACAGTTTAACCTGGAGGATATCAATGAACAAATCCTGGGTTGGGAATCCTTGCGGAGTTATCTTCAGGAAAAGGTGACCCTTGAATATGCGAGTGAGGTTACTGGGGTATCGCAAGAGGGAATGAGGGAGCTGGCGGCCTTTTATCTGGAGAAACCGTGTACCACTTGGGCCGGGTTTGGCCTTCAGCGGTATTCCAATGGAGGCCAGAATATTCGCTGTATCGACGCCCTAGTCGCCCTAAGTGGAAACCATCATCTTAAAGGGGGTGGGCTTTACTATAATAATCTGGTGGAGGACGTATTTAAACAAGATATTATGAACTTTCCGCGACCAGATAATCAGAATCCGATTATCGAGCGCAGTCTCGATATTAACTGTTTTGCCCAAGAGGCCTTAGCGCTAAAAGATCCTCCCTTAAAATTCTTATGGATTGCCAGCCGAAATCCCCTAAGTCAAGATCAAGATCTGCAGAATTGGCAAAAACTTTTGAAACAGCTGGAATTCGTGGTTACTGTGGATTTATTTATGAATGAAACGACAGCCCAATCGGATATCGTTTTACCAGCAGCGAGCCCTTTTGAAGATTATGATTTGCACCGAAGTTACTGGCATCAATGGATAGCGATTAATCAAAAGGCGATTCCCCCTTTTTTTGAAGCCAAGAGTGACTTGGAGATTGCTCGAAGTTTAACTCAGGTATTAAATAAGCTCCAGCCGAATTTCTCGAGCTTTCCCTACCAACTCACGGCTTTAGATTGGATAGCCGCTGAATTGACGCCGGAAATCCTCGCAAAGCTGGGGATAACCAAGTGGGAAGAGCTCCTGCAAGGGCCACGTAAACTCAAAATTTCGGAAGTGCCTTGGTATGAGCAGGTCTTTCAGACTAAGACGGGTAAATTTGAACTCTATTCGGCTGGAGCAAAGCAAAATCAACTTCCAGCCTTGGCTAGATTTCAAGAGCAGGAGACAAATTCTTCATATCCCTTACGCCTCCTCACTCCTCAGAGCATGTTTCGGATTCATTCCCAATACAGAGCGCTTTCTTGGTTGAGCCAGGATCAGGGGATGGAAATGGTGGAGATGAATCCTCACGATGCGGAACAAAGAGGTTTAAAGGAGAAAGACAACGTTGCAATTTTCAATGATTGGGGATCCTGTCAACGGCGAGTGAGGTTAAGCAAGCGTGTTCCTCAAGGGGTTGTTGTGATTGCCCAAAGTGGCGAAGACTCGGTTAATAAATTATTGGCGAAGCAAGCAGCAGATATGGGCACTCAATACTCAGGTTCACGAGGAGCGGCCTATTATGATGCCTGGGTAGAAATAAAGACGAAGCTCCAATAGTAAAGGGGGTGTGCGGGATAACGATGCTTAATTCTAAAGGTTTTCTCTTTAATGTTGATCGTTGTATCGGGTGCCGTTCGTGTGAAATTGCTTGCAAGAATGAAAATAAGACAGCGAGTGGGGTGCAGTGGCGGAGAGTTACCGAAAATGAAGATGGAACGTATCTGTCTATTGCTTGCAATCATTGTTCTAGTCCGGAGTGCTTTCGAGTTTGTCCTCAGCATGCTTACGTCAAAAGACGGGATGGAATAGTACTCATTGATTCCAACCGTTGCGCCGGGTGCAAAACTTGCGTTTCAGCCTGTCCCTATCATGCTCCCCAATTTGATCCTGTTCAGAACAGAACGAGTAAATGTAACTACTGCCTTGATCGTCAAAAAGCGGGTTTACTTCCGGCCTGCGTAACGGCTTGTTCAACGGGTGCTTTGCAAGTTTTAGATCTCGGTAAAGATTTCGATAAAGATACTCTGGCTACAGTGGAAGGGTTTCCAGATATTCGCTTGACTAACCCGTCGATCCGATTTTATCCAGCCAAGCCGAAGAAAAGATATTGGTTAAAGAATAGCTAAAAGCACCTCAAATCCGAGGTGCTTTTTTTTATACTAACAGAAACTTCCATGAACCTGCCGATTCACAGGGAGGTATGAAAATGTAGTCCATTTTCGTAAGAAAGTATAAGTTTTGGGCAGATAAACTCTAAGTGCAGCCAGCGGTTTTCGCTTTCCTACGATGAATGCGGTTAAGTTCGGCAGGATAAGGCGACTAAGGCCATCGCTTTGGCGCTGACCAAGTCTTCTATATCCTACGATGCATGTATTTATGCCCGGCAGGATAAGGCAACTATGACTACCACCTTCGCTAGGGCTTGGTGCTAGCCAAGTTTTCTTTATCGCTAAAGCTCGGCGAAAGCCGGGTTTTCTTTAGGCCTTCGTAGCGGTAAATACAATCATATGTCGATTTTTTTGTAGCTTTCTACAAATTTCTATGTGCAATAATGAACAATGAAAAGGAGGTGTTACTAATGAACAAAGAAAACCCGTTAGAAATGACTCAACCTTTATTAGAAACACGAATTTTTGTTTATGACGTATTAAGGAGAACCTTTTTGGAAGAACCCACGAAGGAATTCTTGAACATTATTACGGAAAAAGGATTCATCGAATCGTTTCCATTTACTAAGGAAAATGAAGACATTCACGAAGGGATAGAACATATTACTGCGTTTTTGCAGGAGCATGATATGAAGAGTGGAAGGGAGTACGATGACTTACACTGGGATTATACGCGCATGTTTATTGGACCGGATAAATTACCGGCTCCACTTTGGGAATCAGCATACTTGAACAAAGAGCGCCTTCTTTTTCAAGAACAAACCCTTAAGGTTAGACAAGCTTATTTAAAATATCAATTCTTGCCCAAGCATTTTAAACAGGAAGCCGACGATCATTTAGGCTTAGAACTGGATTTTATGTACCAACTGAGCGAACTATCCTTGAAATATTTACAACAACAGGATTTTACGGGGCTAAGGGAAGTCCTGGAAGATCAAAAGGTGTTTTTGCAAGGCCATTTACTAAAGTGGGTGCCTGAGCTAACTCAAAAGATTCTTGCAAGTGCTAACCTGGCCCTCTATCCAGGCATGGCGAAGATTCTTAATGGCTATCTCACCTTAGATCTTGAAGCTCTAGAAGAGCTTTTGGATATAAATTATGAAGGCGTTTTAAATTAACTGGAGGTGAATTAACGTGGCAAATCTCATTGAGAAGGCAAAAAATTACACAATGAGCAGAAGGTCTTTTCTAGGTTTATCAGCAGGAGCTGCAGCGGCGATTACGCTTCCAGGCTGTGGACTGACAAAAGTAGATTCGACTACGGCAGCGGCAAATCTAGCGAATAAGGAAGGGGAATGGATTCCTGCAGCCTGTTGGCACAATTGCGGTGGACGTTGCTTGAACAAAGCCTATGTTGTCGATGGGGTTGTCGTCAGACAGAAAACAGATGATACCCATCCCGACTCTCCCGATTATCCGCAACAAAGAGGTTGCCATCGCGGACGTTCCCAAAGACACGATGTATTTGGAGCTGACCGCATCAAATATCCGATGAAACGTAAAAACTGGGCACCCGGTGGCGGTAATAAGGAATTACGGGGAAAAGACGAATGGGTTCGTATTTCCTGGGACGAGGCAATGGATCTTGTAGCTGGAGAATTAAAGCGAATTAAAGAACAGTATGGAAATAAATCCATTCTTGGTTCAAGCAGACTCCTTAATTTCTATGGTGGGGGTCTTGTAAGATGGGGATCATCTTCATCAGGTGCATGGGGAGTCGTTCAAGAATGTATGACTGGTTTCTTCTCATGGAAGTCAAACGACAGACTGGACTGGAGAAATGCCAAACTCATTGTGATGTGGGGATCCAATCCTGCTCGTTCTAACTTGGGGAATCCGACTTACAACCTCATGCAAGCGAAAAAAGCGGGAGCAAAAATTATCATTGTTGACCCTGTTGTAACGCCAACGGTAAAAACCTTAGCTGACAAGCATATTCCTTGCCGGCCGGGAACGGATACGGCGCTGCTTTTGGCAATGGCTTATCACATGATCGAAAACAATCTCCAAGATCAGGATTTCCTTGACCGGTGTACAGTAGGATTTGATAAAGATCATCTGCCTGAAGGTGCAGATCCTAAGGAGAATTTCAAAGATTATGTTTTAGGCACTTATGATGGGGTTCCCAAAACTCCTGAATGGGCTTCGGAAATTTGCGGAACAGACCCCAAACTTATTAGGGATTTTGCAACAGAAATTGCGACAACCAAACCGATGATTTTTACTTCCTCCTTTGCACCTGCACGTACCTACAGAGGACAGCAATTCTGTCAGGCATTTCTTACCGTTGGCTGGATGACTGGAAACGTAGGAAAATCGGGTGCCGGGGTTTGGACGATGAACTATGCAGCAAATCAGAGTTATGGCGGTACAACCCTTGTTAAAGCTGGAGGTACAGGTCTTCCCCCTGCTAAAAATCCATTATTTCCGGATGTAACCTACGGAGCATACGACGGTTATAGATGGGCTAACCCCAAAAATCCGGTTGCCAATGGTATGGCTTATTGTGAAACCTATGACGCCATCTTAAACGGTGAATACACCGGAACAAACGGACGGGGAAAAGTTCCTTGCGATATCCGTTTGATTTGGTTGGTCCGTGATGGATACGGTTATAACTACTTAAATCAATCCTCTGATATTAATAAGGGAATTAAAGCCTTCCGCAAAGTCGATTTTGTCGTAACCAATGATATTGTTCTTTCAACCATCTCAAAATATGCGGACATCGTTTTACCTGCAACCACAGAATGGGAAAAAGATGGGACAATTTTACAGGGGAATCCGGAAGCGATCTTTATTACCCCAAAAGTAGTGGAGCCACTTTATGAGGCAAAAACAGAAGAGTGGATGGATCGTGAACTTGCAAAACGCCTCGGGCTGAATTCGGATGAAATTTATCCCATCAGCGGGAAACAACAATTTTTCAACAGCCTTGCCGGAGCTCAAGTGATTAAAGAGGACGGAGTAAATTACGAGACCTTGGTCACAATTACGGATAAAGATATTCAAGAATGGGGTATTAAAGGAAAACAGCAACAAGGAAAGATTGCCCTGAATGACTTGGTTAAACAGGGCGTTTACCAAGTGCCGAGAACTCCAGATGACAAACTCACCGTGATTCAGGGAGCAGATTTTGTGAAAGATCCGAAAGCCCATCCTCTAACGACCAAAAGTGGCAAACTCGAAATCCACTGTCAAGCTCTTTCAGATAAGATTGCGGCATACGGCTTGACGACGGTCCCGCCAATCGCGAAGTATGAACCGCCGCTGGACGGCTATGAAGCGACCTTTAAAGATTGGAAAAGCAAAGAAAAGGGGCAATATCCCTTCCAGCTCATTACGATCCACTACGGAAGACGTTCCCATTCCACATTCGATAATATTCCACAGCTCAGAGAAGCCTATCCTGAGGACTTTGTAATGAACACAAGAGACGGGCAAGCCCTTGGTCTTAAAAATGGAGAGACCGTTTTAATTGAGAGCGCCTATGGAAAAGTAATCCGGCCTCTTACCCTCTCCGAATCAATGATGCCAGGTGTGGTAACCCTGGGTGAAGGAGCCTGGGCAGAAATTGAGGATACAACAGATATTGATAAAGCCGGTGCAACAAACACGCTTTGCGGAGCTCGGTTAAGCGGACAAGGGGAAGAACCTTGGAATACAACGATTGTTCATGTTGAGAAATACACCGGTGAACCGTTAAAACCGGATGATGAGTGGAAGCAAAGAATCATATTTTAGGAGGTGACACTTGATGGGACAAAAAGGGTTCTATTATGATCAAGTTGTTTGTACGGGATGTAAAGCATGCCAAATTGCCTGTAAAGATAAAAATGATCTGAAAGTAGGGGAGCTGTTCCGCAAAGTATTTGATTTTGAAGGCGGAACATATCCAGATGTATGGGGCAGTTTCTTTTCCTTAGGGTGTAATCACTGTGATCATCCGAAATGTGCCGAGAACTGTCCAACGGGTGCTATTTACAAACGGGAAAAAGATGGTTTGGTCGTTCAGGATCGAAAAAAATGCATCGGCTGTAAACTGTGCACCTGGTCTTGTCCTTACGGACGTCCGCAATACCTTAAAGAACAGGGCAAAAGCGGAAAATGTGACGGATGCGCAGACTTGGTCGACCAAGGCCAAAATCCGGTATGTGTTGATTCATGCCCGTTGAGAGCAATCAAATTCGGGGATATTGAGGAACTGCGCCAAAAATACGGCAAGAATGCCGATGCGCCAGGTCTGCCGAGTTCTGAAACGACTCACCCCAATCTCATCATTAATGTTAAGAAACACTAAATCGTATCATCATTTAGCGTAAGGAGGTAAGGAAAAATGATATTTGCCGAAGAGTGGCCATTAATGACGTTTACGCTCTTAGCACAGCTGAGTATAGGCACGTTTATTATCTTAATGGTTATTAAAGCTCTTATTGGGAATCAAGACTCGCAAGCTTCAAAGGCACTGCGCTTTGGATTTACGGTGGTGGGCCCAGTTACTTTGTTAGCCTTAATTTTTTCCGTATTTCACTTAGGTGATCCCTTAGGTGCTCCGCGTTCCATCTTGAACCTTGCATCTTCTTGGTTAAGTCGTGAGATTTTAACGACGGGTGGCTTTTTCGCCCTATGGATTGTCTTTTGGTGGCTATCTCGTAAAGGGAAAGAAAGCCATGCTTTGGGGTGGGTCACAGCACTCGTTGGCTTAGCAGCGATCTTGAGTATGTCTCATATCTATAGTTCCTCAGTTCGTCCAGCTTGGGCCAATACGAACACATACGTCGCCTTTTTCGGAGCAACCTTGGCGATGGGCGTCTTAGGGGCTGTAAGTGTCTTTGTTTTGGGAATGAAGGGTAGTTTTTCCGAAGCTGTGACCAAGGCCCTTACAACGGTGAGCTATGTTGGTGTAGCAGCTGTCGTCTTGCCTCTGCTTTATTTCCCCATGTACCTATCTGGTCTGAAAACAGGTGGAGTAACTGCTGAAGCATCTGCCCAGGTTCTGACGGGAAGTATGGGTCTGCTGATTTTCAGGGCAATTCTCTCTGTAATCGGTGCCGTACTGCTGGTTTATCTGTTGAAAAAACAGGGGAACAAGGCTCAAAGCTTTCCTATGAGTGTGATTCTCCTGGCACTAGTTCTGGTTGTTGCTGGCGAATTTATGGGCCGGTATTTCTTCTACGCCTGTGGTATTTCGCCGATTATTGGAATCTGAGAAGAGTTCTTTCAGATTATGTGATTACTATAACTGGCATGAAGAATTTCGTTTCAAAGCACCTCGTACAAGCGAGGTGCTTTTTCTACTAACAGAAAGTAAAAGTTTAGGGCAGATAACATAAGTGCAACCAGCGGCTTTCGTTCTTCGCTAAGCTCAGCGAAAGTCGGGTTTTCTTTATACAAATAATCGACAAATTTTTTGTAGCTTTTTACAAAATGCTTTGTGTAATAATGAACATGAAAAGGGGGTGTTACCAATGAAACAAGAAAACGGCTTGAACGCTCAACCTTTATTAGAGGCGCGAGTTTTTGTTTACGATGTCTTAAGGAGAACCTTCTTAGAAGAACCTACGAAAGAGTTTTTGAACCTCATTATGGACAAAGAATTTACTGTAACGTTCCCATTTACTGAGGAAAATGCAGAGATTCGTGAGGGAATCGCTCAGATTGCTGTATTCTTGCAGGAGCATGATTTAAAAAGCGAAAATGAATACAATGATTTGCACTGGGATTATACGCGCATGTTTATTGGACCGGATAAATTACCGGCTCCACTTTGGGAATCAGCTTATCTAAATAAAGAACGGCTCCTTTTTCAAGAACAAACCCTTAAGGTTAGGCACGCTTACTTAAATTATCAATTCTTACCTAAACATTTTAAACAGGAAGCCGATGACCATTTAGGCTTAGAACTGGATTTTATGTACCAACTAAGCGAACTATCCTTGAGATATTTGCAACAAGAGGATTTCACAGAGCTAAAAGTAGTCCTAGAAGATCAAAAGGCGTTTTTGCAAGAGCACTTATTGAAGTGGGTTCCTGATTTAACTCAAAAAATCCTTGCAAGTGCTAATTTGGCCTTCTATCCTGGCATGGCCAAAATTCTTAACGGCTATTTAGCCTTAGATCTTGAAGCTCTTGAAGAGCTTTTGGATATAGATTACACGGTGTCTTAAATTAACTGGAGGTGAATGAACGTGGCAAATCTCATCGAGAAGGCAAAAAATTATTCGATGAAGAGAAGGTCTTTTCTGGGCTTAACGGCAGTTGCTGCAGCGGCGATTACGCTTCCTGGCTGCGGATTGGCTAAAGTAGATTCAACTACGGCAGCGGCAAATTTGGCTACGAAGGAAGGCAAATGGCAGCCTATAGCTTGTTGGCACAATTGCGGCGGACGTTGTTCAAACAAGGCTTATGTTGTGGATGGCGTGGTTGTGCGCCAAAAGACAGATGACACCCATCCTGATTCTCCGGATTATCCACAACAACGGGGATGTAACCGGGGACGTTCACAACGGATGCAAGTGTTTGGGGTAGACAGACTTAAATATCCTATGAAGCGGAAGAATTGGGAACCTGGCGGCGGAAAGAAAGAATTGCGCGGTCAAGATGAATGGGTCCGTATTTCTTGGGATGAGGCTCTGGAGATTGTCGCTAGTGAAATTAAGCGTATTAGTGGGAAATATGGCAATCGAGGTATTTTTGCTCCGTATCCTGGAGACATTGGACGTACCTTGTCTCTAGCGGGTGGATCCATTGGCATGTGGAGCACAGATTCTTGGGGTTCTTGGCGTTGGGGTCCTGAGAAAATCGGTATGCCCGAAGGGTACTTTGGCTGGAGTATCAATGACCGTTTAGATTTACGGAATTCTCAATTGATTGTAGTTGTTGGTGGTAATCCAGCTTGGAGTGCCGGGGGTAGCCCAACCTATAATTACCTTCAGGCCAAAAAAGCGGGGGCTAAATTTATCTTTATTGACCCGATTTTTAACGATAGTGCTGAATTACTCGCAGATCAATGGATTCCGATTAACCAAGGCACTGATCATGCGATGTTCCTAGGAATGGCTTATACCTTACTCAAGGAAGACGATCCTGTGAACAACAAGTTAATTGACTGGGATTTCTTGAATCGTTGTACCGTTGGTTTTGATAAGGATCATATGCCGGCTGGCGCAGATCCCAAAGAAAACTTCAAAGATTATGTACTGGGTATCTCTGATGGCATACCCAAGACCGCGGAATGGGCTTCGGAAATTTGTGGTGTCACAGCAGAGGTCATCCGTAATCTCGCGATCGAGATGGCCAAAACCGAGCGGGTAGCTTTGATTACAGCTTGGGCTCCTGCGAAGACACACAACTCAGATTCTTGGCCACAAATGTTCATGACCCTTGGGGCAATGACAGGCAGTATTGGCAAATCAGGTTGCATGACGGGAGTAAGTTGTCACTATGCAACGGGCAATGGTGGACCTGCACTCGTAACCTATGGTTTCGATAATGTTCCTCCGATTGCTAACCCGATTAAGGAAAGTATCAATTGTAATGAAATGTGGACAGCCATTCTTGATGGTAAATACACAGCGGGTTATAAAGATGTAAAAAATGTTAACATTCAAATGATTTACCATGGAGAAGAAGCCGTCCTGCAAACCAGAGCTGATCAAGTCAAGGGAATTACAGCTCATCGTAAAGTGGAATTCGTGGTTGCACATGGTCAATTCTTAACAACGAACTGCAAATATGCAGATGTTGTACTGCCAGTGAACACGCCATGGGAGAGAGTCGGTGGTTTCCCGTGGGACATGAACCGCGACGCTATGGTCTGGTGGACAAAGGTAACAGACTCTCTTTATGAATCGAAGAGTGATATGGACATTGCTCAAGAACTGGGAAAACGCTTAGGCTTTACAGCTGAACAAGTTTGTCCATTGAACGAGAAGCAGAGATTCTTAAATCAACTCGCCGGTTGCCAAGTCATTAAAGCGGATGGAAAGGGCATGGAACCCTTGATTACGCTTACGGAGGCAGATATCAAAGAATGGGGCGGAACAATTAAACCTCAACAAGGCCGGCTATCGCTCAAGGAAGCTCTAGAAAAAGGGCTATACCAAGTCGAACGTAAACCAGGCGATAATTTGGGTTATATTGCCTTCGAAGACTTTTATAAAGATCCTGCAGCTCATCCGCTCAAGACAAAAAGCGGTAAGCTGGAGATTCATAGTCAAGCTTTAGCCGATTTAATTAAAGGCTATGGTTTTACGGAAATTAAGCCTATTCCAACGTATAATCAGCCGATTGAAGGCTATGAGGACACGTTCAAAGATTTTAAAGCGAAAGTAAAAGGGGATTATCCTCTTCAAGTCATCAATCCTCACTATTTACGACGTTCACATAGTGTATTTGATAATAACCCCTGGCTGCGGGAAGCTTGGCCAAACCCTGTATTCATTTCCACAAAGGATGCAGAGGAACGAGGCATTAAAGAAGGCGATACCGTCCTAATTAGTAGCAAACACGGCAAAACTTTACGCCCTGCTCATGTAACTGAGACGATAAAACCAGGCGTAGTGGGACTTCCTCATGGGGCGTGGATTGAGATGGATGAGAAAAATCAAGTCGATAAAGCGGGATCCGATAATATACTGACAGGATCGATCCCAACCGGGCAAGGTATCGGAGGTTGGAACTCGACCGTTTGTCAAGTCGAGAAATGGACGGGAGAACCTCTCCAAGAAGATTCCAAATGGCCCCTACGGATCGTTCTCTAGAAAGGAGTGAATGACATTGGCACAAAAAGGCTTTTATTACGATCAAACAAGTTGTATCGGGTGCAAGGTTTGTCAGGTTGCTTGTAAGGATAAAAACAATTTGAAAGTAGGCCCGCGTTATCGCCGAGTCTATGATATCGAAACCGGTAAATTCCCGAATCCTCATCGCGCCCATTTTTCCATCGGTTGTAACCATTGTGATCATCCTAAATGTGTTGAGAACTGTCCAACTGGAGCGCTCCAAAAGCGGAAAGAGGATGGCATTGTAATCCTCGACCATGCTAAGTGCATTGGCTGTCGCCTTTGCACTTGGTCTTGCCCTTATGGAGCTCCTCAATATAAAGAGGATGAAGGCAAAGTAGGTAAATGTGACGGATGTTCAGACTTAATCGCTAAAGGGGAAAATCCGGCCTGTGTTGACGCGTGTGTGATGCGATGTTTACAATTTGGTGATATCGCCGAACTTCGTCAAAAATACGGCACCAATGCTGATGCACCAGGTCTTCCCAGTTCAGCGACGACCACTCCGAATATTGTAATTAAGGTTAAAAAACGTTAGAAATTAACTCGGTAAGAGTAAGGAGGTAAGGTAAATGGTGTTTGCTGAAGAATGGCCATTAATGACGTTCACGCTACTCATGCAGTTAAGTGTAGGGACGTTCCTCATTCTGATGGTTATCAAAGCCCTCATCGGGAGTCAAGACACTCAGGCTTCGAAAGCCTTGAGCTTTGGGTTTACAGCGGTGGGTCCAGTTACTGTTTTAGCTTTGATTTTTTCAGTGTTCCATTTGGGTGATCCATTAGGTGCTCCGCGTTCGATTTTGAACTTGGGGTCCTCTTGGTTGAGCCGAGAGATTTTAACAGCTGGCGGCTTCTTAGCGCTTTGGCTTATCTTTTGGTGGTTTTCCCGTAAAGGCAAAGAAAGCAATGCTCTGGGGTGGATCACAGCACTCGTTGGCTTAGCGGCGATCTTTAGTATGGCTCATATCTATAGTTCTTCAATTCGACCGGCTTGGGCGAATATGAATACGTATGTCGCTTTTTTCGGAGCGACCTTGGCGATGGGCGGTTTAGGTGCTGTTAGTGTCTTCGTTTTGGGGATGAAGGGCAGAGCCTTTTCTGAATCCATGACCAAGGCCCTAACATCGGTAAGTTATGTCAGTGTTGCAGCAGTCATTTTGCCTCTTCTTTATTTCCCCATTTACCTATCCGGCCTGAAAGCGGGCGGAGCAACGGCTGAAGCGTCAGCCCAGATTCTGACGGGAAGTATGGGCCTGTTGATCTTTAGTGCAATTCTCTCGTTGATCGGTGTAGTGTTGCTGGTTTATCTGCTGAGAAAACAGGGGAACAAGGCGCAAAGTTTTCCGGTGAGTACAATTCTCCTGGCACTAGTTTTAGTTGTCGCTGGAGAATTTATGAGCCGTTATCTCTTCTACGCCTGTGGTATTTCGCCTATTATTGGGGGCTAAGGAAGAAGAGAGAGGTTTATCTGTCAATAAATCATTACACTGTCATTTTATAATGACAGTGTAATAAACTTAGAGATAGCAGGCTAGTCCTTGCTTGTTAACTGCGATAATTTTCTTGAGTAGGAATAAGAGTTGTCATCTAAACATGACAGCTCTTATTTTCTATTTTTAATAAATACGCGGCATTACGCCTTTATTCGACTTGGTATGGGAATTGCATAGTATAAGGTCAAACCGAATAAGTGAAATGGTTTACAAACTAGGAAAGGAGGGTACATGCAGTAAAGGATCCGGAAACCGGTTTAGGCGTCATTCCCGGGTTTTCAGGAACCCAGCGGCTGCCCCGACTGATCGGTGTAGCCAAAGCGAAGGAATTTATCTATCTGGCGCAAAGCCACACCGCTCAAGAAGCGCTTGAGGTCGGATTAGTCAACAAAGTTGTTGCCCCGGAAAGCCTGATGGATGAGGTAAATGCCTTAGCGGATGCCCTTTTTTCAGGCTTTCAACGAAAAGAGAAAACCAAACTTTAACGTTTGAAAGGAGAAAAATTATATGCTTACGTAAATAGAGGAAAAACGTTTGACCAATTTGAAATTGGAGATGTTTTTGAAACAGCCCAAAGAACCATTACCGAGGCTGATGTAGCAACTTTTGCAGGTTTGTCCGGAGATTATAATCCGTTGCATACCAATCAGGAATAGGCCAAAGGAACCCCCTTTGGAAGGCGAATTGCACATGGGGTTTTGACCTTCGCCATAACCACAGATCTTGGGATAATCATCAAAAAGACGCGAAAGTTCAAAAATCTTATGCCACCCGGCGAAGGCTCTTTGGTTCGGCAGCGCTTGAAGATTCTCAAGTTCTTGCATATATTTAGGACCGACTTCAGATATGGAATTCGCTTTGATAACCGCATTAGCCGCTGCAATTCCGCTAACAATCGCCATATCAATACCCCGAATGGTCAATCCGGTATTAATTCCAAAGCCTGCAGCATCGCCCACCATAATGAGACCCTCTCGATAAAGTTGTTTCGGCATGCCGCTCAAACCCAACTCAGGCACTAAATGGGCACCATATTCGACGGTTTTGCCTCCTTCTATTAACGGATAAATGGCTGGATGAATTTTGAAATCCTGCAGGATCTCTTGAATTCTTCTCCCATTCTTAGCCGCTTGTTCAGGATAAAAGACAATTCCTAAGGAGATACTTCCATACCTTGAAAGATAATGAGATTAACTTCGACTATGCCGGTTGCCTTGAGTGTGTTATAATCATAGATAAATTCTATTTTTTAGAATCCCATTTAAAGTAAAACATCTATGTAACAATTAGAAAATAGAGGGGATACTCATGGAAGAGCATATTGAATTTGAACTTGGGTTTAGCGAAGAGGAAGCCTTAGCTGAGGCCTCACGCTGCCTTCAATGTAAAAAACCGACGTGTCGCAAGGGCTGTCCCGTGAATAACGCGATTCCACAATTTATCAAAGCCATCAAAGAGGAAAATTATGAGATTGGCCTTGATGCTATTTATCGACATAGTTATCTGCCTGCAGTTTGTGGACGCGTTTGCCCGCAAGAAAAGCAATGTGAAGCAGGCTGTATTTTAGCCCGTAAAGGTAAGGCGATTCGCATTGGAAAACTCGAACAATTTATCGCTGAACAAGGTAAAGACGTCGAGTTTACGAAAGTGGTCTCGACCATGGGCTCTGTTGCTGTTATTGGCTCTGGTCCTGCGGGCTTGGCGGCCGCAGTTCAGTTAACGCAGATAGGGTATGCAGTAACGGTCTTTGAAGGGGAGTCAGAACCGGGTGGAGTACTTCTCTATGGGATACCGGAATATCGTTTACCCAAAGAAGTCGTGAGGCATGAGATCGAGAAGATCAAAAATCTGGGGGTCGAGTTCCGATTAAATACCTTAATCGGTGTAGATATACTCTTGGATGATCTTTTTACAATGGGCTATCAGGCGGTATTTATTGGTACCGGTGCCGGACTGCCACAAAAGCTAAACATCCCAGGAGAAGACTTAAAAGGAGTTATGGCTGCAATTTATGTGCTACAGACGATTAATCTCTATAATCTAGGACAATTACCAGAAAATGAATTACCGACTAAACAGGGTGAACAAGTGGTTGTCATTGGTGCGGGTAATGTGGCGATGGATGCAGCACGCACCTCGAGTAGGTTGGGTGCTGAGGTTACTGTTCTTGCTCGGCGAGGTCTTGACCAGATGGCTGCACGGGATAAGGAACGAGATGAAGCTGTAGCTGAAGGAGTCGGGATTCGATCCTACGCGGCCCCCCTGGAGATTCTGGGTCAGGATAGTGTAACTGGAATCAAGTGCGCACCTACGGAAGTTATGGATAACGGGCGATTAAGGCTCAAAGAAGAGGAAAGTTTCGTTATCCCTGCGGATAAAGTGTATGTCGCTATTGGTCAACGACCTTTTGCTCGAATCGTTTCAACCTCTGAAGGCTTTCAGGTGGATAAGGGTGGATTATTGCTCAGTGATGAGCATGGGATGACAACCCGCGAAGGCGTCTTCGCTGCCGGGGATGTCGTTCATGGACCCGCGACAGTGGTTAAGGCCATGGGAGAAGGACGAAGAATTGCGATTGAGATTCATGCCTACCTACTAAGAAAGTGAAACGAGGGGACAGGTCCCTCGTTTCTTTTTTCTTACTAACAGAAAGTATAAGTTTTGGGCAGATAGCATAAGTGCAACTAAGGCTTCCGCCTACGCTAGAGGCTTGGCGCAAGCCAAGTTTTCTTTATTTTCGCTCAAAATACGAGAGAAATATTGGTAGTTGTCCCGGATTAGTTTATAACGGGAAAAGGTAGAGAAATTAGGGTAAGGATTTTCAGTATGAAGAAAGCATGAAAAAAATAGTAGGTGGCACTTGACTTTTATAATAATTATAATATAATAAGAAATATAAAGAGAGCCCACAAAAAAACCAAGATAAAAAATAAAAAGATTAAAAGGGAGAGATTCTAATGAAAAAATTTGTTTGCGCTGTTTGTGGTTACATCTATGAAGGAACTGAGCCCCCGAAAGAATGTCCACAATGTCATGCTCCAAGAGAGAAGTTTTCAGAACAAGTTGAAGGAGTTATGCAATGGGCTGATGAGCATAAAATTGGCATAGCCCAAGGTGTTGACCCTGAAGTTCTCGAAGGCTTAAGAGCTAATTTCACCGGTGAGTGCACCGAAGTAGGTATGTATCTTGCCATGAGTCGTCAAGCAGACCGTGAAGGGTTCCCAGAAGTGGGTGAAGCCTACAAACGAATTGCTTTCGAAGAAGCAGAACATGCTTCGAAGTTTGCTGAACTCTTAGGAGAAGTTGTCAATGCCGATACCAAAAAGAATCTTGAATTGAGAATCGCAGCAGAATACGGCGCTACTCAAGGAAAGAAAGATCTCGCAACTCTGGCGAAAAAACTCAACTATGATGCAATCCATGATACCGTTCATGAAATGTGTAAAGATGAAGCCCGCCATGGTAAGGCTTTCCAAGGATTACTCAATCGTTACTTCAAATAAGATTTAAATCAATCGAAGAGCCCAGGACGCCGAACGTTATTTTCGGCGTCCTTCATTTTTCACCATCACATTTCATCCTCTGATGTGCTAAGCAACGGCATGAATGTCTACCCTGAAAAAGCCTTAGGTCTGCTCAGATCAAATAGGTTGTTTCTGGGATTCTTGCAAGCAAAGTTACGTTACAGACGCCGGACGTACGCTCGCAGACCCAAGCTAAGGGCATAACTGCTGGATGAAAGCTGCGGGATGCCCTTCCAATTCGCCGTCCTTGGCTCACGGTCGGCGAGTCACATCGTGTGCCTCGTCCCTCTAAAGTAGGCGCAGTTCTGCCCAATCTTGGTGACTGTTCGCGTAGAGTCCTCGCTTACTGTAATCGTAACTCGCTTCGAAGAATTGCCTGAAGATTGACCCGCAAGCGTAGCTTCTCCCCTTCGAGGATAAGTCGACTAGGGCTTGAGTTTCGTACCTCACCTCTAAGCCGAGTCTCCTATATCGCACAGAAGTGAACGATTTCGTGAGGGACGGTAAGGCGAATGAAGCTTTCGAAGCTTAGCGGCGCTAGTGGTTCACTTCAGGTATTACCCTGAGGTTTGGCAGAGCTGCTTCAGTACATGTATACTTAATAAAAGTTGCAAAATTCTCCTTGTAAAAATATAATTATTTCCATAGCACGAGAATGTCTCTTACATAGAAAGGGGTTATATAGACGATGGCACAAATCAACGAAAGCTATTTGAAATTACCGGGGAGTTACTTGTTCTCCGAAATCGCCCGTAGGGTCAATCAGTTTAAACAAGAAAACCCGAGTGCGGACATCATCCGTTTGGGAATTGGGGATGTAACCCGGCCTCTTCCGGCAGCTGTTGTTGAGGCGATGAAAAAGGCCGTTGAAGAGATGGGCCAGGCGGAGAGTTTTCGAGGGTATGGCCCAGAACAAGGGTATGAGTTCTTAAGTCAAAAAATTATCGACCATGACTTTACTCCACGCGGGGTCCAACTCTCGACAGATGAAGTGTTTATCAGTGACGGGGCGAAGAGTGACACTGCGAATTTCCAAGAACTTTTCGGAGTGAATAACACGATTGCAGTCAGCGACCCGGTTTATCCGGTTTATGTTGATACCAATGTTATGGCTGGACGTACAGGTTTTCCGAATGAACAGGGACAATTTGAAAAGATTGTTTATCTTCCCTGCACTGAAGAAAATGGGATGAAACCTGCTCTTCCCCAAAGTCGTGTGGACATGATCTATTTATGCTTCCCGAACAATCCGACCGGGGTGACCCTTTCCCAAGAGGAATTGAAAAAATGGGTAGATTACGCTCGGAAAAATCAATCCATTATTTTGTTTGATGCAGCCTATGAATCGTTTATCCGTGAAGATAACGTTCCTCACAGCATTTTTGAGATCGAAGGAGCGCGTGAGGTTGCCGTCGAGTTCAGAAGTTTCTCGAAAACAGCTGGATTTACTGGTACGCGTTGTGCTTACACGATTGTTCCGAAGGAGGCTAAGGTATATGATGCCAAAGGGGAAGCACATAGCCTGAATACCCTGTGGTTAAGACGGCAGACGACGAAATTCAATGGTGTCTCTTATCCCGTGCAGGCAGCAGCAGCAGCTGTCTTTACGGATGACGGACAAAAACAGGTGAGAGAAACGATTGATTATTACATGGAAAATGCGCGGATTATCCGCGAAGGGTTAGAAAAAGCAGGCTATCAAATTTTCGGTGGGATAAATGCGCCCTATATCTGGATGAAGACACCGAATCAGATGGGCTCTTGGGAATTCTTCGATAAATTGATGAAAGAAGCGAATGTTGTGGGTACCCCTGGAGCTGGTTTCGGAGCGAATGGTGAAGGGTACTTCCGCTTAACCGCTTTTGGCACCCGTGAAAACACGGAAAAGGCAATCGAAAGAATTAGAACAAATATGTAAGGGGTCAGTTAAGAGGTAAGTTAATAAGGTGCATCAAATCAAAAAGAGATCCTATATTCACGATCGAGTGTGAATGTAGGATCTTTTTTGGTGCTTAAGTTTTTTGAATTCAGTTCAAATTCAACGGAGGAATCACCGATTTCCTCCTACCTCAATACACTAATACAGACAAAACGGTATTAAGCGAGGGGCATGGGGGGAGTGCAAATGTATGACGTCCTAGAGATACATAACATAGGGATGAAGTATCAATCCCTTGATGGGGAAATCAATGCTCTAGAAGATATCAATTTTTCTGTCCGAGATGGAGAATTTTTAAGTATTGTTGGTCCAAGCGGGTGTGGTAAATCCACGCTTTTGTCGATCATTTCGGGGTTGTTGCCGGCAACCAAGGGAAGGGTTCTGCTCAATGGAGAAAAGATCAACGGAGCCTCTCGGAAGATTGGGTATATGCTCCAAAAAGATCATCTTTTTGACTGGCGGACGATTTACAAAAATGTCCTGCTCGGCTTGGAAATTCAAAAAAACGTATCCCCGAAGGCTAAGGATCATGCCCTAGCAATGCTTAAAACTTATGGCCTCGATGAATTTCGTAACGCTTATCCAAGTCAGCTTTCAGGAGGGATGAGACAAAGGGTAGCCCTCATCCGGACATTGGTGACTGACCCCAGAATTCTGCTTTTGGATGAAGCTTTCTCCGCTTTGGATTATCAGACTCGGCTGGCCGTGAATGATGATATTTATGCCATTATTAAAAAGGAAAATAAGACGGCCATTCTGGTCACTCATGATATTTCCGAAAGTATCGCCATGTCGGATCGCGTGGTCGTTCTCTCCAAGCGGCCTGGGACTGTGAAAAATACGTATCAAATCCGCTTAAGTTGTGACCACCGGACGCCTCTATCCTCAAGAGAAGCTCCGGAATTCAGGCATTATTTCCAGGATATCTGGAAGGAGTTGGATGTCCATGTCTGATGACGAGGTTTTGAACCCATCGCAGGAACATCAGGAGTTTTTGCGGAGCGTCCGCAGGGGAAAAATGGTGGTCCGGTTTACGCAACTGATTATCCTTTGTGTAGCTTTTGCCCTCTGGGAGATTCTAGCCAACATGAAGGTTATTGATCCCTTCATTACGAGTCAACCCTCCCGGGTACTTAAAACAATTATTCAACTTTATCAAGAGGGAGCGCTGTTTCAGCATATCGGAGTAACCTGTTGGGAAACCATCGTTGGGTTTGTGCTCGGAACGTTTTTGGGAACGATTATCGCCATTATCCTGTGGTGGTCCGAATTCCTGTCCAAAGTTGCCGAACCCTATCTCGTTATTTTAAACAGCTTACCTAAAATTGCCCTCGGTCCTGTGTTTATTGTTTGGATCGGGGCAGGTCCAGCGGCGATCATTGTCATGACTCTAGCTATTTCCCTAATTGTCACGATTATGGAAGTCCTTAATGGTTTTTTAGCGATTGACCAAGAAAAGATTAAGTTAGTTCATACCTTTGGCGGAAAAAAATATCAGGTCTTAGCCAAGGTTCTACTTCCAGCATCTTTGCCCACGATTATCAATGCCCTGAAGATCAATGTTGGCCTATCCTGGGTTGGTGTGATCGTAGGCGAATTTCTGGTTTCGAAGTCGGGACTAGGTTACCTTATCGTTTATGGCGGGCAAGTCTTTAAGCTCGATCTGGTAATGACGAGCGTGCTCATCCTCGGAGTGGCCGCGGCACTGATGTACCAAGGCGTAGTTATTCTGGAAAAATGGCTAATGAAATACAGAGGGTAAAGTAGCAGGTTTTCAAAGCCAACGTTGAGTGCTTAGCACTCTTCACATAAAGGAAACATCAATAGGCGAGTTCTGAAGCCAATTAAAAAGGGAGGATTGTCATGAAACGGTTTATGCTCTTACTTAGTATGGTTCTCTTAGGCTTTTCTCTGGTAATAAGCGGGTGTGGCAAGCAAACGACCCTGACCAAGGTGCAACTTTCTGAGGTGACCCATTCCATTTTTTATGCCCCACAATATGTGGCTTTAACTCAAGGCTTTTTTCAAGATGAGGGATTAGAGGTTGAGCTCTCGAACGGCCAAGGCGCAGACAAGGTCATGACTTCCGTTCTGTCGGGTCAAGTAGATATCGGGTTCGCTGGTCCAGAAGCTACTGTCTATGTTTATAATGAAGGCAAAGAGGATCACGGGGTCGTTTTTGCCCAACTGACGAACGGGGATGGAACCTTCCTCATGGCACGCCAACCCAATCCTAATTTTAAGTGGAGTGATCTCAAAGGCAAAACCATTATCGGCGGACGGAAAGGCGGAATGCCGGAAATCATTCTTCAATACGTCCTCCGCAAGAATGGCTTAACTCCTGGCAAAGATATCCTGATCGATACGACAATGCAATTTGCCGCCATGCCGGGGGCCTTCATCGGGGGCAAAGGCGATTATGTGATTGTTTATGAACCAACGGCCTCCGAAATGGAGAAAGAAGGTAAAGCGTTTATTGTCGCCTCCATGGGTAAAGCCAGTGGCGCAGTTCCGTATACAGCTTATTTTGCAAAAAAAAGCTATCTTGAGAAAAATCCTCAAATCGTGCAGAAATTTACGAACGCCATCTATAAAGGCCAGCGTTGGGTGGATAACCATTCCCCAGAGGAAATCGCTAAAGCCATTAAACCTCAATTTCCCGATGCTAATGATGAAATCCTCTCCGGAGTGGTCAAACGTTATAAGGATCAGAATACCTGGAAGAAGGATCCGATCCTCTTAGAAAAGGATTTGGATGTTTTACAAAAGGCACTGCAGGATGCAGGTGAACTCAATAAAGTTGCCCCTTATGATAAAATTGTGACGACAACCTTTGCGGAGACGGCGATTAGAAATATTAAATAGTTAACCAACGGATAAATCATCCGAGCCCAAGCCACGGAACGGTTTGGGCCATTTCTTTTTTAGATGGAAAAATTATCTAAAAAAGAGCAAAAAATAGAAGGGATTTACAGATAACAGGAGAATATTATAAATATGACTAAATTATGGTGAAAGAATAGCACTGGATGGAGTGAAAGAAATAATATGGAGGGTATGTTTGAACTTATTTTAATCCCTGCCCTTGTTCTCTTAGCTGTCTATATTTTTTCACTCAAGAGAAAATATGATCAGCTCAAAAGATCTACGCCAGCTGGAGTCGCCATCAAGGAAATCGCGTTTGAAAAGACAGCACTTGGAATGGCTGTTGTTCTACCTGACTTTACGTATGTTGATATCAATCCCTCTTATTGCAATATCGTAGGCTATTCGAAAGATGAACTGATGGAAATGACGCATAAGGATTTTATCCATCCTGAAGATCAGGACAATGATACGTCCTACGCTCGGGAGCTCCTGCTCGGGAAATCAGATTCTTTCCAATCCATTAAGCGTTATATTCATAAAGCAGGATATATTGTTTGGGCAAAAGCCACAGTTTCGATTGTCCGAGATGAGTTACAAAATCCGAAGTTTTTCGTGACTCAAATTCAAGATATTACGCTGACCAAAAATGCGGAAGAAGCATTAAAGAAGGCTAAAGTAAGAGCGGAGACCTTAGCAAGTACTGATTATCTGACAGGCTGTCTCAATCGGAGAGTTTTTATGAATCGGCTAGGGGAAGAATTGGCGCGGGGTAAGCGTAGTCAAACAAAAGTTTCTCTAATTCTCGTCGATATTGATAACTTTAAATCGATCAATGATTTCTACGGCCATTTGGCCGGCGATTATGTTCTGCAACAGTTTTCGGAATGCCTGAGTCAGGAAACACGGACTTATGATTTTATCTGTCGCTTTGGCGGAGAAGAGTTTATCATCTGCCTCCCTGATACAGAAATTCAGGATGCCTATCTGATTGCCGAACGGATGAGACAGAGTGTGGAAGAAATGATGACGGTCTATGAAGGCTCTCTCATCAAAATCACCGGAAGTTTTGGGGTGGTTGGTTCACGCCTCGAATCCGATGAACCTACAGATAGATTGATCGCTAGGGCTGACCAGGCGATGTATAAAGCCAAAAGTGTCAGAAATAGGGTTTATAAATCAGCCTAGATATCTTGAAATCCTTATTTTAAAATGTTATGATAGATAAAACCGTTGATGAGGAAGTAAAACCGCAAGACCAACCTCGTAGAGAGTCAGGATCGGTGGAAGCCTGGCAGGTAACGGAGCGGGTAAATGGGCCTCTGAGGGCGGAGCGAAAAAGTAAGGGTTACTTTAGTAGCTTCCGACGCAAAGCCAGCGTTAATGGGCTAAGGGTGTGATGGCACTCTGCAACGAGATGATACACTGGAGCAAAACAATAAGGTTTTGGCTGTGTGTGTATCAATTAAGGTGGTACCGCAGGCTGACGCCTGTCCTTAACTTAAGTTTAAGGGCAGGCGTTTTTGATTTTGGTACGAACCTATTTCCTTTCATTTCCGCGGATGAAGGAAACTGCAGAGAAGACCTGAATCCGTTGAAACGTCGAAAATGAAAATGGAATGAGGAGGTATCTTCAAATGAAGAAAAAGTTAGCGGTAGTGATGTCAGTTCTTTTGACCCTAGGTCTGGTGTTATCAGTGGCAGGGTGTGGTACAACTCAAAATTCAGCCAAGAGTAATGCGAGTAATACCAAGAAAAAGGTGGGAATCATTCAAATCGTTGAGCATCCGTCCTTAAACACAATCCGCGATTCAATTATTAACGAATTGGCGGCTCAGGGCTATAAAGACGGAGAAAATATTACGATTGATTACGAGAACGCTCAAGGCGATCAAACCAACTTAAAAACGATTTCCCAGAAATTCGTCAATAATAAATATGACCTGATTATTGCTATTGCTACTCCGTCTGCCCAAGCCGTTGTGAGCGAAACTAAGGATATCCCGGTTATTTTTTCGGCTGCAACCGATCCGGTAGGCTCAGGTCTTGTCAAGGATATGAATAACCCAGGTGGAAATGTTACCGGTACTTCGGATCGTGTTTCCGCCGAAAAGATTATGGAGCTCGCCAAACGCATTACCCCCAACATTAAAACGGTTGGCGCTCTCTATAATTCCAGTGAAACAAACTCTGTTGCCGTGATTGACAATTTAAAGGACTATGCGCAGAAGAACAATATAACCGTTGTTAGTGCAACAGTAACAAATTCCTCTGAGGTTCAGCAAGCGGTTAATTCTTTAGTCGGCAGAGTCGATGCGATCTTCTCGCCGATTGATAATACGATAGCCTCGGCTATGCCCCTTGTTGCTCAAACAGCGAACAAGGCGAAAATTCCGGTCTATGTCGGAGCGGATTCCATGGTGAAAGACGGGGGTCTAGCGACTTATGGGATCAACTACACGATCCTCGGCAAAGAAACGGCAAATATGGCTGTTGAAGTCTTAAAGGGAAAGAAAGCGGGAGATATTCCTGTGAAGACGATGACGGATATGGATATCTACGTCAACCAAGGTACGGCCGATACGATCGGGGTCAAGCTTCCTGAGGATGTCCTAAAGCAAGCCGCTCAAGTCTTTGGAAAATAGTAAGAAAAGGGGTTTAAGCGGATGACACTCACTGCCTTCCAGGGATCCTTAGAACTGGGAATCATTTATGCAATCTTAGCGCTGGGGGTTTTCCTTTCCTTTCGATCACTCAATATGCCGGATTTAACGGTAGATAGCGGTTTCACCCTGGGAGCTGCTGTCTCAGTGATCATGAGTGTCAGCGGTCATCCCTTTTGGGGTCTGTTCCTCGCTTTTATTGCAGGTGGGGGTGCAGGGTGTGTCACCGCACTTCTTCACACGAAACTAGAAATTCAACCGCTGCTGGCTGGAATTTTAACCATGTTGGGTCTTTACTCAATCAATCTTAAGGTTATGAATGGCAAAGCAAATATTGCCCTCCTTAATAAGGCGACGGTCTATAGTTATATGGAAAAACTCATACCTGGTGATTATGCTCGTCTCATTTTCGATGTCGTCCTTCTTCTTGTGGTTCTCTCCTTGTTATATCTTTTTCTAAAAACTCGAACCGGCTTTGTTCTGAGGGCGACCGGAGATAATGACCAGATGGTTCGGTCTCAAGGGGTGAATACGGATTTAGTCATCGTGATCGGAATGGCTATTTCGAACGGGTTGGTCTCGCTCTCAGGAGCTTTGATCGCCCAGGAGCAATCCTTTGTGGATGTCGGGATGGGCATCGGCATGGTGGTCATCGGTTTAGCCTCGGTGATTATCGGAGAAGTCGTTTTTGGGATCAAAACCTTATTCCGCCGGTTGGTTGCCGTAATCCTGGGCTCAATCCTCTATCGGCTGATTATTGCCGTTGCTTTGGAATTAGGAATGCCTCCGACTGACCTCAAGCTCGTTTCGGCCGTGATTGTTACGCTAGCCTTGTCCATGCCCGTGATTAACAAGAAATTTTCCGGGGTGCGTCGCAAGTATAAACGTCTTGATCCGACTAAAAAGAGTCCATCCTAATGCACAGTGAAAGGAATGACTTGTCTTATGCTAGAAATTGAATCCATCAGCAAAACCTTTGCTAAAGGAAGCATCAATGAGAAACGGGCACTTCAGAAGGTAAGTCTTTCACTGCAAGAAGGGGACTTTGTTACGGTTATTGGGGGCAACGGAGCAGGCAAATCCACGCTCTTTAATGGCATTGCCGGTGTTTTTCCGATTGATGAAGGCAAGATCGTTTTGGATTCCATCGATGTCACCTTTGATCCTGAATATAAACGATCCCGCCTGATTGGCCGGGTTTTTCAAGATCCCTTAAAAGGGACTGCCTTTGATATGACGATTGAAGAAAATTTGGCCATTGCTCTGGCGAAGGGAGAGCCTTTGGGACTAAGACCAGGGCTCCGCAAAAAAGAGAGCCGAAAGTTACAGGAGCGCCTCGAACTATTAGAGATGGAACTTGAAAACCGGATGAAGCAGAAGGTCGGACTGCTTTCTGGGGGGCAACGCCAAGCGTTGACTCTGCTTATGGCCACGATTGTCAAGCCTAAACTTCTCCTTTTGGATGAGCATACCGCAGCACTTGACCCATCCATTGCTCACAAGGTGATGAGCTTAACGCAAAAATTTGTTACCGAGGAAAACCTCTGTACCCTTATGATTACACATAATATGAAGGCTTCTCTGGAATTCGGAACGAGGACGATCATGATGCATGAAGGACAGATCATCATGGATCTTCAAGGAGAAGAACGGAAAAATATGACTGTGGACAAACTCATCGCACAGTTCGAAAAACGAAGTGGCACAGAAATGGATAATGATCGAATGCTACTTGGTTAGATTGATTTAAAGCACGAATAGAGACTACTGGGTGGAACGAGGGACCTGTCCTCCTGTTCCACCCTTGTTTTACTATAACCTTTTTTGTATAGTCATATAATAAATTAAAATAGATTAATTTTCCATTTTAGACATATTATAACAAATTTTATACTATAAGAATTATATAGTTATTTCATAGCAGACTTATTAAAAAAACCTAAGGGTAAATGATGGTTTAAGGAGGGATGGCAGGGAAGCTATTTGTTCATGTGCCCACTTACGCAAGTGAAATCTAAAATCGTGGAGGTGTTATTAAATGTCAAGGGAAAAGCAAAGCGTATCTCGAAGAAGGTTCTTAATGGGAAGCGCAGCCTTTGCGGTAGGGGCAGTTGCAACAGGCGTGACATCAGGTATTAGACCTAAAAATGCTGTGGCGGCTGCTTCATCCCTGCCGTTTCCTTATCAAACCCTCGATGTCAATACCGTGAGACGAAGAGGTTATGATTACTACTTTACCGGTGGCTGCATGTATGCTTCAGCCAGGGCATTGTTGGATACGTTAGTTGAAGTGGTAGGTGCTCCTTGGGACTCGATTCCCGCAGATATGTTTAAGTTCGGCAAGGGAGGAGCTATAAACTGGGGAACTTTATGTGGGGCTCTCAACGGTTCTTTAGCGGTCATCGAGATTGCGTCAGGAACTGCTGCCGATTCCATTGGACCAGAGCTTCTAGGTTGGTATAGTAAGTTTCCATTCCCAAGTAGCGCTCATGAACTCTATTGCAAATATCCCAACCAAATAACAACAGTCGCAGACTCTCCCCTCTGTCACCAGTCGGTAAGTCTTTGGTGTAAGGTCGCAAGTGCAACTGTGAATAGCCCTGAAAAGAAGGACCGCTGTGCCAAATTGGCAGGAGATACAGCGGCAAGAGCGGCTGAGCTATTGAATGCCTGGAAAGCTGGGACCTTTGCTGCTGCTTATCAGCCGGATGCAGACTTTGCTCGCTGTTTACCTTGCCATTTCGGACCGACGAGTCGTTATGATAATGAACAAGGACAATTGGACTGCCTAGAATGTCATACCGATAAGACTACTCATCATATTTAAGTTCGAGAAAACGGAGGTGTGAATTATGTCTTTGGAAGGAAAGAACTTTGATAGAAGAAATTTCTTAAAAAGTATAGGCTTTTTGGCTGCAGGAGCTGCAGTATCTAGCGGCATCGTAGGTATACTCGACCCTAAAAGCGTTCAGGCTGCTGCACCAGCACTCCCTTGGCCTTATGCTCCACTCGATACTACAGTCATAAGACAACGGGCTTATCAGAACTATTATACGGGTGGTTGTATGTATGCATCAGCTAAGGCTCTTATGGATACGCTATATGATACAGCCGGAACGCCTTGGGATACCTTGCCTGTCGATATGTTTAAGTATGGTAAAGGTGGAGCGTTTAACTGGGGAACGCTCTGCGGAGCTTTAAATGGATCGCTCTATGTTATGAATCTAGCAGCAGGTACGGCTGTCGATCCGTTAGGAAATGAGTTAATCGGGTGGTATACGACGAATCCTTTCCCCAGTAACCTCATGGATTCCTATGCGAACTACAAAAGAGTAAGGCAAACGGTTTCAAATTCTCCACTTTGCCATTTATCCGTATCGAACTGGTGCTATACAACAAAAAATACAGTGAGCTCTGATCAAAAGAAAGATCGCTGTGCAAAAGTTGCTGCAGATACAGCGGCGAAGGCAGCAGAGATCCTGAAATCTTGGAAGGCAGGAACCTTTGTAGGTGTTTATCAACCGGGGGCAGAATTTTCATCATGCTTATCTTGCCATAATGGAGCAACAAGCCAACGTGATGATGAGCAAGGTCTCGCGAATTGTACCATGTGCCATGTGGATAAAATAACAAATCATCCCCTTTAAGAATGTAACTTATAGACTTTAAATACATAGAAAAAGCGATTGATAAAATCAGTCGCTTTTTCTATGTATCGAGTCCCTTTGTTTATAGATTTTCGATGAATAGACGGGCAATATCGACTCCACCAATCAATGATCCGAGTGCGCTTCCTAAGTTTGCGAAGACAACAATGAGCAGAGTACACGTCATCTTATTATTCCAGTAAAAGTAGGGGATACCGCAAAAAGAGACAACCATATTTCGTGGTAGTCTCTTTTTGCTTCTATGGAATTTTTGAAAGGCTACTTACTGTCCTTGGGCTGAGGTTTTGATTTTAATATTGAGTTTTTCGATCTTACGATACAACGTATTGCGGGCAATATTTAAGGTTTTAGCAGTTTGGCAGATGTTCCCATTATATTTCTCTAAGAGTTGAATGATATGCTCACGTTCAGAGAGCTTGTGACCTGCCGCCTCTTCTCTGGAGGAGAGAGGAGTGTGATTCAATTGCAGATCCGATAAAATTTCGACTGAGATTTCCTGTCCTTCAGTCAAAATTAATGCTTTTTCAATCACATTTTTTAATTCTCTTACATTTCCAGGCCAATTATACTGGCAAAGAATCTTTAAGGCATTATCCGTAATTTTTTTGGGTTCCATCTTAAACTGTTTGGCTAATTCTGAGATGAAATGCTCCGCTAAGAGGGGAATATCACTTTCTCGCTCACGGAGAGGAGGAAGCTCAATTTCGATGACATTGAGTCTGTAATAGAGATCCTGTCGGAATAGGCCAGCCTGAACAAGTTCAGCCATATCTCTATTCGTGGCAGCAATGATTCGTACATCCACTTTTCTAGGTTTATTAGAGTTAATCCGTGTAATGGTTCGTTCTTGGAGAAACCTCAAAAGAGAAACTTGCATGTCCAACGGCATTTCGCCAATTTCATCAAGAAGTAAGGTTCCCTCATGAGCATGCTCGAATTTACCGATGGAACCATGCGCTCGTGCCCCAGTAAAGGCACCTTCTTCATATCCAAAAAGTTCACTTTGAAGGAGTTCCTTCAGCAGAGCTCCACAGTTAATGGCCACAAAACTACCTTTGCGCTGACTTAAACGATGAATAGCCTTAGCAACAACTTCTTTACCTGTCCCTGTTTCACCTTGAAGAAGAACATTGGAGGGAAACTGAGCCGTTTTGTGAATCATCATATTCACTTTGTTCCAGGCTGGACTTTCTCCAATACAGTCGACTGGCTGAGGGGACAAAGGTTTGCAATGTTTCGTTAAAGCCAGTGAAGAGGGGAGCAGATTTCCGGCTTCATCTTTTACAGAAGCTGAATCGAATATGAGCATGGTATGAATATCTCCATTGGGAAGGAAAATCTTTCCCTTTCTGAGGAGCAGGCAACGCAGGGGCGCTTGTTCTTCGCTACCCACTAATCCATTAAATTTAAATTCTCGTTGATGAATATCTTGAATATCTTTGTTCAAAAGGAGGGAGAGATCACTCTTCGCGATGAGAGAATTTCCAAAGGACTTGTTCTTTAATCGAGCAGGGTTCCAAAGATGTTCTGAGGATTGGTTCAAGGCAAGAACGATTCCCTTCTCATCCAAGACCACAATAAATTGAGAACACCAGTTAATCATTTCTTTGAAATATTTCGAGTTCTCGAAGGGTATAATCAGTTTTGCTGCTTCATCAATATACTGTTCAATAATTTTTGTGGCAGCGATAATCATGGGGAGGGCTCGCTCTGGAAGACATCCGAAAGGATTTACTGCATTGAGGACTCCAAGCATGGTGTTTTTTTGATGAATAGGTGCGCTTACATCAGAGAAAGTTTGCGCAACCAAGCGGTAGTGTTCAATCCCATCCGTTCGGAAAGGAACTTTCTCATGCAGAGCGATGGTGGTGGACCCGTTACCACTTATGGCTTCTTCGCAGTAGGTTCCTAATGATCTTGGATAGTACTTAAGGGGGGTGATTAATTCAAAAACAAAACCCTCTGCATCACAAAGCGAGATATTACAATCCAATAAGGTAAAGAGAGAGCTCAGAACAGGTCCGGCAAGAGTCAGTAATTCAGCATATTCTGCTTTTTTTTTCTTTAGAACCCAAGTTTGGCGACAATTTATTCCAAACGCAGTAATATCAAGGCTTCTAGGGTTTGCCAACGAAAGTGTAGTCCCAAATTGGAAAATGACCTCTCCGAACTATTGATTTTACTGGGCTAAAGGGGTTCTGTTTTTGATTAGGGACTACAAAGATTTCTTGAAACCTGAAACCCGCTCCCAGCTTGCATTGGTAATTTATGTCGCCAAACTTGGGTTAGAACAGAATCCAAGCTTTTAGGGAAGCTTGATGACCAGGGATCAAGTCCCTGAGCCCTGCATCGCTGCCACGACCGGGCCACCTCGGGCCTTATCTTATCTTCGAGAATGATTTCTCGCGAAATAAAGGACTTCCAGGCCTCGAGTACGTTCTCTTGTGTACTTGGCATTTTTGCACCTCCTGAACGAACCATAGAGTTTGTAAACAATTCCGTCGAATTGAGAAAAAAATTACTAAAAATCGTTATATTTTTCACATTTAATTTTACACTAAGATTAGTGGTTTTCAAAGCCAAATTTATCTTGAACAGTTTGTCTGAACAAACTGTTCAAGATAGTGAGCAAAATTACATTCACAAAGTGCAAGCGATAGACATTCAAACCTGACCAATAGAGGGTTTCCTCATTTTATGAGGACTTGGCATAAGTTATGCAATATTACAGTGAGGAACCATAAAGAAAGGTTCGCCACTATTAACTCTAATTTGTAAGGAGGATGGAATTTATTATGGAAAGTAATGAGATGCCGACCTTCGGGAATTTGCAAGGTGTAAAAGTAGTAGCCGTAGGTTCAGCAATAGCCGGGCCCTTTGTAGGTACGCTTTTTGCTGAACAGGGAGCCGATGTAATCTACGCTGAAAGTACGTTAGCCCCTGATATGTTTCGTATGTTCGGAGATGTATTTACGGTAGAGCATCGGAATCAAAGAGCCATTGCTCTGGATGTTCCTTCTCCTGAAGGTAAAGAGATTTTAGCTCGTCTCCTCAGCGGGTGCGATGTCCTGGTTGAAAATTCTAAAGGAGGAACTTGGGCGAAATGGGGACTGACCGATGAAGCGTTATGGGAAATAAACCCCAAACTTGTGATCGCGCACATTTCTGGCTTTGGGCAGACGGGGGATCCTAATTATGTTAAGCGGGGTTCTTATGACCCTATTGGACAAGCCTTTAGTGGTTTTATGGCCATTAATGGAGAGCCCGAACCGGCACCTCCCTATGCAGTGAAGCCTTTTACGGGTGATTATTTTACAGCGCTAACAGCAGCGTGGGCTTCGGTGGCAGCACTCTACCGGACACGGGAAACGGGTATCGGGGAGAGTATTGACATCGCCCAGTACGAATGTTTGGCTCGCATTCAAGGGAATTTCCTCACGGAAGGGGTCAACTTTGGGAAACAGCCTCCTCGCATGGGCAATAAAGATCTTATATCAGCCACGGAAAGTATCCAAAAATGCAAGGACGGTAATTATGTGATGACAGGTCTAGGCGGCGCTGCCACGTTGAAACGCGTCGAGGCTCTCTGGGGCCTGGCAGATGACCCGGATTTTGCGGAAATGCACACAGTTATCTTGAAGAAAGATAAAGCACGGGCCGAGAAATTTGTGAAAGCGAATCGAGATTTCTGTCAATCCCATACGGCAGAGGAAGTCGACAGAATTTTAAACGAGCATAATATTCCGTGCAGTGTAGTCATGACCTATGACATGATGTTGACCAACCCACAGTACCAAGCGAGAGAAACAATTACAGAGTGGTATGACCCGATTACGAAGCGGATGGTTAAAGGTGTAGGACCCATTCCTAAATTCAAAAATAACCCTAGCCAGATCTACCGCGGCGGATCCACTTATGGAATGGATAATGAAGATGTGTTAAGTGAATTAGGTTTTAGTGAGGCTGAGATTCAAGATTTCTATGATAAGAAGATTATTAAGAAATAAGAAAGAACACAATAACTATTCTTTAGAACTCTAATGATTGAGGTGAAAATATGAACGTTATTTCATGTTATAAAATCGTACCAGATGAACAGGATATCGTGGTCCTTCAAGATCGTAACCTATCGCTTGAACGGGCCGAGTGGAAAATTGGTCAGTATGACTTAAATGCAGTAGAAGTAGGAATGCAAATCGTAGAAGCGGTAGGAGGAAAGGTTTCTGCCCTAAGCGTGGGGGATAAACAGTTAGAAAACTCCAAGTTGAAAAAAGGGATTCTTTCAAGGGGTCCGGAAGAGCTTTTCCTCGTTGTTGATGAGCGTTTGGGGAACGCGGATGCTTATCTTACGGCGAAAGCACTTAAAGCGGGAATTGACAAAATCGGCAGTTTCGATCTTGTCCTCTGTGGAGAAGGGTCCGGAGACCTCTATTCTCAACAAGTGGGGATTCAGTTAGGTGAATTGTTAAACGTGCCCACGCTTAACGCGGTCAGCAAGATTACCCCTGCGGGGGACAAATTGGTCGTCGAGCGTACCCTGGAAAATGAGATTGAAGTATTAGAGGTTATGCTGCCAGCAGTGATTTCCGTGACGACGGATATCAACCAGCCTCGTATCCCCAGTATGAAGAATATCTTAGCTGCAGGGAAAAAAACCGTGACCCAATGGGGACTTTCTGATCTCGGGACAGAGGGGATTCAGAAACCAACGGAAATTCTGAGCACCTTAGCACCAGAACAGGTGGATCGTAAACAGATTATATTCGAGGGCGATTCCGAAGAAGTCGTGCAAAAGCTATTTGAGAACATTCAAAAAGAACTTCTCTAGAGGATGGTGAAAAGGATGAGTAAGATCAAAAAAGTATGGGTCATCGCTGAAAAAGAATCCGCTTTAGCTCAGCTCTGTGCAGGAGGCCGTCAACTCGGAGAAGAAGTCGCAGCGGTGGTCCTGGGAACGAAAGAAGAGACGGGAAAGGCGATTACTATGGGGGCTGACACAGTCTACTGGCTGGGCGAATTTAAACCCGAAAATAGGATGGAAGATTACGTCAAGACTGTCTTAGAACTTCTCAAGCAAGAACGGCCTGACCTCCTGATGGTGCAACCTACGAAACGAGGGAAACTCATTGCGGGTCGCTTAGCAGCAAGTATGGGGACAAGCGTTCTTGTAGATGCAGCTAAAATCAAAATCGATGAGAAAGTTCAAGTGACCCACCTGGTCTATGGAGGAGCGGCCTTCCGAACGGAACAATCTCTGACGGAAACAACGATTGTTACTGTTGGGGCAGGCGTATATACGGCTCTTCCCGAAGATACGAGCCGTCAAGGAAATGTGATTTCGGTAGATTATCTGGAACCCTCCAATAAAGTCAAGCTTCTCGAGAAGAAGACTAAACCAAGCGCTACGGTTAATCTTGGTGCGGCTAAACGGGTTGTTGGTGTTGGTCGCGGGATTGCCAATCAAGAAGATATTAAAATTGCGGAAGAACTGGCTGAACAAATTGGAGCTGAGGTCGGATGTTCGCGTCCCATTGCTGAAGGCGTTAATTGGCTTCCTACGGAACGCTATATCGGAGTTTCCGGTGCCATCTTAAAACCAGAGGTCTATCTTGCCGTAGGAATATCCGGACAAGTGCAACATTTAGTTGGAGTGAATCAGGCGAAAGTAATTATCGCTGTGAATAAAGACAAAGCAGCCCCTATTTTCAAACATGCTGATTATGGCATTGTCGGAGATCTCTATAAGGTACTCCCGCTCCTGATCGAGAAGTTCAAAGCCAATAAATAGGCAGTGAGAGATAGAAGTCATTATTTTAAGAAGTGGTGGAACGAATGGCAGATAAATATGAAGTTATCATTGTCGGAGCAGGCCTTGCGGGGCTTGCTACCGCTTATCGGTTAGCACAGGCAGGGATAGAAGTCGTAGTCGTTGAACGCGGCGATTATCCGGGCAGTAAGAATCTAAGCGGTGGCGTTCTTTATAGCCGTGTTCTGGATCAACTCATTCCCAGCTTCTGGGAAGAAGCTCCGATTGAACGCTATATCTCCAATTATGTCACCACATTGATGACCTAAGAGGACTATTTTAACCTGGAGTATAAGGGTAAAACCTTGGGACATACACCATATAATGCGGTTACCGTCCTTCGGGCGAAATTTGACCGTTGGCTCGCTGAAAAGGCTGAAGAAGCGGGCGCAATGATCGTCACAGGCATCAAAGTGGAAAAGGTGATTAAAGAAGGAAACCGTGTGATTGGAATCAGTACGGGAGATGAGGAAATGCTGGCTGACGTCGTGATCGCAGCTGACGGTATCAATTCCTTTATCTCTCAAGAAGCAGGCTTACGCGGTGAGATTAAGTTGGAACATCTAGCCGTGGGAGCTAAAGCCCTAATTGAACTTCCTCGCGCAACGATTGAAGAACGGTTTCACCTTACAGGAAATGAAGGAACAGCGTATGCCATCTTAGGAGAGGCCACTCATGGAGTAGCTGGGGGAGGTTTTCTCTATACCAATCAGGAGAGTCTCTCCATCGGGATTGTTATGCGTTTGGATGATCTGGTAAAGGAAAGAGTTAAACCGCCAGAAGTCCTCGATGATCTCCTCGAGCATCCCATGATTGCCCCCTTAGTGAAGGGCGGAACAATGACTGAGTATGGTGCTCATCTCACAGGTGAAGGCGGATTGAACATGGTACCACAAAAGCTTTATACGGATGGAATGCTGATTATTGGGGATGCTGCAGGGTTCACGATTAACAGTGGGCTTGTGATTCGAGGAATGGATCTGGCCATTGGTTCGGGGATGGCAGCTGCGGAGGCGGTGATTGAAGCTAAGAAAAAGGGTGACTTTAGTGAGAATAGCTTAAGTGCCTATAGCCGTAATCTCGAGGAGAGTTTTGTCATGAAAGATTTAAAATTCTATGCTAAGGCACCTGGGTTTATGGAAAGTGATCGTTTGTATAAGGATTATTCATCCGTAGTCAATAAGCTATTTAACAAAGTTTATACCCATGATTTGACGCCGAAAGAACATCTGATGAAGGTTGCGACGAAGTCGTTTAAAGAATGCGGAATCTCCATGTTCGACTTAGCAAAGGATGGAATTATGGGGGTGCGTGCCTTATGAATCGAGTAAGTTTACCCGATAAGTTGAGTTTAAACAAATTCGAAGTGGATGAGGGAGAACCTCATATTCTCATCAACAATGATCTTTGTAAATCTTGCCAACCTAAAAGCTGCCTTTTGGTCTGTCCAGCAGGGCTATACAGTGAACTGAATGGGGAAATCATTGTTGAGTGGGCAGGCTGCCTCGAATGTGGAACCTGCCGGGCAATATGTGAGAAAGAGGCTATTGATTGGAAGTATCCGAGAGGGGGATTCGGGATCATTTTTCGTCAGGGATAAGGTGTGTTTTTTAAAGGAGGAAGAAAAATGGTAAGTGATCAAGCAACGGTAAAATCCCCATGGGTTGCGTATCTAGGATTGCTATTTGGCACTTTCACCATGATTGAAGCGATGTCCTTTCAGATTCCAGCGCTACCGGTTCTGACCAAAGCATTTGGTATTCCTGTAGCATCCGCAGCGTTGATTAGCCTTTGTTATTATCTTACAGCTACGGTATTCGGACCTGTTTTTGGGAACATCGCCGACCAAGTTGGTCGTAAACGGATTGCTCTTATTGGAATGGTTATTTTTTCCTTCAGTGAGTTCATGGCAGCTGCAAGCATGAACTATCCGTTTTTCTTAGCGGCAAGGTTGATCCAAGGAATTGGTGTTGCCTGTGTTATCCCTGCCGGACTTTCCTATGCGACCTATCTCTTTCCACCGAAAAAGCGAGGTGTAGCCATTGGCGTATATTCTGCGGTAGGTAGTATAGGTTCAGCTACAGGCGGAATTCTGGGTGGTCTTTTAATTACTAAGTTTGGTTGGCAGTCTCTCTATCTTGTTAATGGAACCTTAGCTATTCTGGGCATTATTTTAGTCAAATCAGTAGTACCGGAGACTCCAACAACGGCAAAGAAACCTTTTGATTTACTTGGATCTATTTTACTTTTACTCACAGTGGGTACTTGGTTATCAATGTCGATACTGGTAGCCAATCTAGGCTTTAAGTCTCCCGTTACATTGGGTTTCTTAGCCTTAGCCATTATATTCGCACTCTCTTTTTGGAAGGTAGAAAAGAAATGCGACCATCCTACACTCGATTTTTCGATCTTAAAGAATCGCTACTTTATTGCACCTATTGGTATATATTTCTTTATTGCTCTTTGTTCTCAAGGTTCCGTGTTTACAAATTCTTATTTTGTTACGGCCAAGCCGGGTTTAGGGACCCAATATGCAGGCATTTTAACTTCGTACATTTATATTGTAGGTATCATCACCTCTCTAATCAGTGGAAAGTTAAGTGATAAGGTTAAGATTAAAAACATCATACTCACAGGCATTGGATGTTTTATTATAGGTGCACTTCTTTATTCACAATATAATGTGAATACCCCATTTTGGTATATTGTACTAACACTGTGTGTCATGTCAGGGTCGTTGCTATTGTTAGCGCCTAGCTGTATGAAGATGAGTATGTCAGCTGTTCCCAAGGAAAAATTAGGCACTGGTTCAGGCACATACATCATGATTCGTGACCTAGGAAGTCCCACCGGACAAACCACGATGTTAGCTGCCTTTGGTGCAATCTCGGCTGCTTCGTTGACAACTCAAATAACGGCTGAAGCAACACAGGCAGGGGTGAGTCAAGAAATGTTACCTGCTATAGTGGACGCGGCAAAAACTGCGGGTAAGACTATCGATCCGACGTTACTTGACTATCTGAGCAAGTTGGGAATCAACTTTCAGAATATGTTCAATCAAGCTAATTTTAATGGAATGGTCACGGCTGTAAACCAAATGAGCTTTATTATCATCGGAATTGCGGTAGCCATGTTTATCGCTGCTTTGATTTTCTTGCCGAGCAATAATAGCGAAGCAGCTATGCCTAGTAAGGATAAAATGTAGCCTGATCCAGTTAAACCTTAACCTTTCGAATAACGTTGACTGGCTAAAAAAACGAGTTGGTCAGCCTTGTAAGAAGGAGAGAAAAACGATGTTTCCTATCAATGTTGGTTATTTGTTAACTTTGAATGCTCATCGATATCCAGATAAGACGGCCCTTGTCTATAAGGATCAGCACTTTACGTATCGGGAACTGAACGAAAGGGTTAACCGCCTGGCCCATTCTTTAATAGGACTGGGAATTACAAAGGGCGATAAGGTAGGGTATCTTTTCCCAAATTGTAATCAGATCATTGAATTGTTTTTTGCTCTACTGAAGATCGGGGCTGTTGCTGTTCCTTTGAACCATCGTTTGATTTCTCGGGAGATCAAGTGGTTGGTGGATTCTGCTGAATGCAAAGCCTTTGTGTACAGTAGCATTTATGCTCAAACGGTCGAAGAAGTAAAACATCAATTGAATACGGTCAAAACTTTGATTTGCTCGGGTGATCAGGTTTCAGGAGAATACTCCTTTGAACAATTAGTGAGTAATGACGATACAAGAGAACCCAATGTATGTGTGAGTGGAAAAGACTTGAGCAGAATTCAATTCACAGGTGGAACAACGGGCCGCTCCAAAGGAGTCATGCGTACCCATGAAAGTGACCTCTTCCAAACCATTAGCATTATGACTCAAAACAAAATGGGGGGGT
>Ga0255336_100422_pt1 | contig 70275 bp, 61 predicted proteins | sample MeOH1_35cm_T3_17_FD_189102 | JGI IMG/M metagenome (GOLD analysis project Ga0255336, IMG submission 189102) | Sandy soil microbial communities from University of British Columbia, Vancouver, Canada - MeOH1_35cm_T3_179 | ecosystem: Engineered > Artificial ecosystem > Sand microcosm > Unclassified ... | reverse complement strand
TCTGGAGCTGCCATGAGCCCGAACTGGGGCTTCCACTCCAGTCCCACCATGGCCTTTCTGCTTACGATCTTCAACGTGCGGCTCGGCCTCTGGATTCGCAATCCACGGCACAAGCGATTCCGTCTGCGCGGCCGCCACAGTAATCCTTCCTCGCCATGGTTTGGCCTTCTCTACCTGCTGACCGAGCTCTTCGGCCTGGTCAACGACGAGGCGGCCTTTGTCTACCTCACCGACGGCGGCCACTTCGAAAACATGGGGCTCTACGAGCTCGTCCGCCGCCACTGCTCCACCATCGTCATCTGCGACTCCGAGCAGGACGGCGATCTCTCCTTTCAGGGAATCGGCATGGCCATCCGCAAGTGCCGCATCGACCACGGAGCCGAGATCACACTCGATCTCTCTCAGCTCGATCCCACGGGAACCCCTCCCGCAAGCCCCTACCCCTGCATCGCCGGAACCATTCGCTATGCCAATGGGAGTACCGGTCAGATCCTCTACATCAAGTCGGCCTATACGCGCGATCTTCCCGGCGATCTGGTGAACTTCCACAGGGAGAATCCGACCTTCCCCAACACCTCGACCCTCGATCAGTGGTTTAGCGAATCGCAGTTCGAAAGCTACCGCCGCCTCGGCCAGCACTATGCCGGATCGCAGCGTGTTCTTGCCTGGCTGGACCGTCACCTTCCGGTTCGCCCTCACTAGCTACAACGAAGGTAGTAGCCGGGACGGGGGAACCTCCCCTCAGGAGTTTCCCGGATTGGTAAATGGGACCGGACTTCCACAACAGAATCATCGATTTCCACGGCCCTACGTGTTTTACTCTTCTCTAAAGGGCAGTATCGCCGCGTGCAACACAACATGTTGTGTTTTATACTTGACATACCCTACAGGCGGCGGTACTTTCACCACTGCAAGCAAGACGTGAGATGTTTCTGAGTTCACGCAAAGTTCGATAGTTTTCCGCACGACTTCAGCCCGTTCGCCCCAGGGTCGCCGCCAGCACGTCGGCTCGGCCTCGAACAGCCAGCGCCCTGAAGCCCCACAAAAGGACCCCGCCCCGTTCACACAGCCGTGAGCCGGGCCCAGCATAAACCGGAGAACACCTGTTACTCCGGGCATCCAATTTAAAAGCGAGAAGGAGCAAACTCCCCATGGCAACGATTTCCAAAAAGACTGCTACTGCCGTAGCCTCTGAGACCACCCCACAGACCTCTTCGGTCGCTGCCCAACGCGCCCCGGGCCTTGCCTTCTCGCGTCACTTCACCCGCCCCGGCGTCTCGCCCTTCGACGAGGTCACCTGGGAGCTGCGCGATGCCGTCATCCAGGACTTCAAGGGCAAGATCATCTTCGAGCAGAAGAACGTCGAGGTTCCCTCCGACTGGTCGATGACCGCGACCAACATCGTCGCCTCGAAGTATCTCCACGGCCAGCTTGGAACCCCCGAGCGCGAGACCGGCGTCCGCCAGCTCGTCACCCGCGTCGCTGAGTCCATCCGCGACTGGGGCATGGAGGGCGGCTACTTCGCCTCCGCCGAAGACGCCGAGGTCTTCTTCGCCGAGCTGAGCCATCTGCTTTTAAACCAGAAGGTCGCCTTCAACTCGCCTGTCTGGTTCAACGTCGGCTGCGACCGTCTGGAGCCGAACTCCGACGCTCAGAACTGGCACTGGAACTCGCACACCTGCGCGGTCGAGTTCTCCGTCACGGGCTATCGCAAGCCGCAGTGCTCGGCCTGCTTCATCAACTCGGTCAACGATTCGCTGGACTCCATCCTGACCCTCGCCAAGACCGAGGGCATGCTCTTCAAGTGGGGATCGGGCACAGGATCGAACCTCTCGAGCATTCGCGGTTCGATGGAGACCCTCAGCGGCGGCGGCACCGCCTCCGGCCCGCTCTCGTTCATGCGCGGCTTCGACGCCTTCGCCGGCGTCATCAAGTCCGGCGGCAAGACCCGCCGCGCCGCCAAGATGGTCATCCTCAACGTCGACCATCCCGACATCATCGACTTCATCGAGTGCAAGCAGAAGGAGGAGGCCAAGGCCTACACGCTGGTGCAGGCGGGCTACGACGGCTCCGGTCCTGACTCCGAGGCCTACAGCTCCATCTTCTTCCAGAACGCCAACAACTCAGTCCGAGTGACCGACGAGTTCATGGCTGCGGTTGAAGCTGACTCCACCTTCTCCACCCGCACCGTCAAGGCCCGCACTCCGGTCAAGGAGTATCGCGCCCGCGACATCATGACCAAGATCGCCGAGGCCACCTGGCAGTGCGGCGACCCTGGCATGCAGTACGACACCACCATCAACCGCTGGCACACCAGCAAGAACACCGGCCGCATCAACGCGTCCAATCCCTGCTCCGAGTACATGTTCCTCGACGACTCGGCCTGCAACCTTGCATCCTTCAATCTCCTGAAGTTCCTCACTCCGGGAGGCCAGTTCGATATCGCCGCCTACCGTCACGGCATCGCCGTCGTCACCACCGCGATGGAGATCATCGTCGACGCCGCCGGTTACCCCACCGAGTCCATCGCCAAGAACTCGCATGACTACCGCCCGCTCGGCCTCGGCTACGCCAACCTCGGCGCTCTGCTGATGGCCTTCGGCCTGCCGTACGACTCCGACGCCGGACGCGACTTCGCCGCCACCGTCACCTCCATCCTCTGCGGCGACGCCTACTGGCAGTCCTCGCGCATCGCCGAACTCTGCCCCGCGCTCGGTGCCGCCACCCCGCTCACCCAGCGGGCCGAGATCGCCGGAGGAGCCTGCCCCGGCTTCTATGTCAACCGCGAGCCCTTCCTCGACGTCATCCGCATGCACCGCGCCGAGGTCAACAACATCGGCAAGTCCCGCACCTCGGCCGAGCCCTTCGTCGCCCCGCAGCTCGACGAACTCATCGCCGCCAGCAAGGACAGCTGGACCGGAGCCCTTGCCCATGGCGAGAAGTTCGGCTACCGCAACTCGCAGGTCACCGTGCTCGCTCCTACCGGAACCATCGGCTTCATGATGGACTGCGACACCACCGGCATCGAGCCCGACCTCGCCCTCGTCAAGTACAAGAAGCTCGTCGGCGGCGGCATGATCAAGATCGTCAACAACACCGTGCCCTCCGCGCTCTTCAAACTCGGCTACACGAACGCTGAGGTCGACGCCATCGTCAGCTACATCGACGCCACCGGAACCATCGAAGGCGCCCCCCACGTCAAGCCCGAGCACCTCGCCGTCTTCGACTGCTCCTTCAAGGCCGCCAAGGGAACCCGCTCCATCCATTACATGGGCCACATCAAGATGATGGCCGCCACCCAGCCCTTCCTCTCGGGAGCCATCTCGAAGACCGTCAACCTCCCGCAGGACGCCACCGTCGACGACATCGCCGAGGCCTACATCGAGTCCTGGCGTCAGGGCCTCAAGGCCGTCGCCATCTACCGCGACAACTCCAAGGGCTCCCAGCCGCTCAACGTCTCCGGCGCCGACGGCAAGGCCCAGAAGGAGAAGGACGCCGTATCGGATAAGAGTGTCCTGCTGAGCGAAGGCGCAGCCGAAGGACCTGCTATTCTTGCTGCCGCCGAGGCCCGTCTCCAGGCGCAGCAGCAGAAGATCGCCGCCCTCGAGGCCCAGATCCTCGCCATCGCCGACGCCGCCAGCCGCAACTCCGACGCCGCCGACGCGCAGTCCCCGCCGCGCGCCGTCCGTCATCGCCTCCCCGCCGAGCGCGCCTCCATCACCCACAAGTTCGGCCTCTCCGGACACGAGGGCTACATCACCGTCGGCCTCTACCCCAACGGCCAGCCCGGCGAGATCTTCATCCGCATGGCCAAGGAAGGCTCCACCGTCTCCGGACTCATGGACTCCTTCGCCACCGCCGTCTCGCTCGCCCTGCAGCACGGCGTCCCACTGCGCGTCCTCTGCGAGAAGTTCGCCCACACCCGCTTCGAGCCCTCCGGCTGGACCGGCAACGAGCAGATCGGCTACGCCAAGTCGATCATGGATTACATCTTCCGCTGGCTGCAGATCCGCTTCCTCTCCGGCCAGCAGCTCTCGCTCTTCGCCGGACTCGCCCCCCAGGCCTCCGGCCAGCACACGGTCCCGGTCGAAGGCACCGTCCACGCCCCCGGCAACCACGTCATCCCGTCGCTCTCGGCCAGCGCCAATGAAAGAAGTGTCCTCCTCAGCGGAGGCGCAGCCGCAGTCGAAGGATCTGCGGTGGATTACTACACCACCACCCCACCCCAGCAGGGAATCGCCCCCGACGCCGCTTTGTCATCCCGTAGCGCAGTGGAGGGATCTGCGTCACCCTTGTCCATGGAAGACCGCGGAATCTACCACGCCGCCAACGCCATGAAGAGCATGTACGACATGGGCGACGCCCCAAGCTGCGCCACCTGCGGAGCCATCATGACAAGGAACGGCTCCTGCTACCGCTGCATGGAGTGCGGAAGCACCAGCGGCTGCAGCTAGATTGAAATAAAGAAAGATACCCCCAAGCAAGTAGGTTGGGGGTATCTAGAATTTTCAAAAGGGAAGATTTTTCTAAAGAGGACAGATACGTATGTACCCTCGGCCTGCCAAGGAACCTGATTTTAAAGAATTGCTTGAGTTTCTCCGAAAGGAAAATGACGCAGCGCGAACCACTGTCAGAGAAGAGTCGGATGCTAACAGAAAACTTTTGACTGATTCTCTCAAGGTAATTGCTTATCCCGTTACGGCTGCGTTGGCCATCTTGAGTTTCCTCGGATTTCGTAGCGTAAAGGAAATGAAAGACAACATTCAGACGGAGGCTAAGTCTCAAACTTCTGCCGAAGTAATCCGTATGCAAGAAGAAATACGGAGAAGGCTAAGCGAACAGTTTCAAGCGCCGAATTTGAAAGCCATCGTGAGTCAAGCGGCCAGAGATGCTACTTCGACTACTGCACAGCCTCTAATTAAGGCCGAAGTTAACACTCAAGTTAGTAGGAGTGTCGAAGCCCAAAAAGGAGTTATTAGCCAGAATGTTAAAGATCAAACACAACAGGCAGTGAAGCAAATGGGAACAACGATTGAGTCCTATGTCAGAAATGCTGTGGATTCAAAGGTTTCAGCAGCGGTTGATCCGGTTTCTAGACAAGTAAGAGATCTTAGTAATGAAGCAAACCTGCAAATGTATGTTTTACGAATGAATGAGGATGATGCAGGTGCATTCGATACGCTTAATTACATGCCTCTAAACAATCTTCCGGATGAACAAAGATCCACAATCATAGGAGCCTTGCAAAAAGAGGTGGACCAGGCAAATGGGGGGATTTTTCAGTCGCAATCTTTTAATACTCCTCATACCCGGGATCAATTACTAACATCTTTAAACGATAAGAATAGTAGTTATCGTGATGCGGCATTGACGGGTCTAGAGGGATTATCTTTGGATGCTCAATTAATTCCTCGTCTGCTTCTCATAATGTCTTCTGATCCTTCATTGCATGTTCGAGGACACGCTCAGCGCCTCTTCAATAACTGGACAGGAGTCAAAACTCAGATTCTGATACATTCCCAGGCGTCGGACTGGTGGTCAAAAAACGGAGCTGAGTTTCTTAAAGCTCATCCGACACAAATTAAGTAAGAAAAGCACGGATGAGACGGATGGCCCACATCTGGCCCCGACCCACCACCACGGGGCATTCGAGCGAAGGCTCGAACCTCACTCCATTGGGCGTCCAGTAATCGTGAACGTTGGTTTCACTTCAAGCTTCGACTGATTTCGCCTGTGTCGTGCTTTTACGTTATTCTGGACCCCGCCCACTGCGCTGCAAGGCCTCGACGCCGTCGTCCCCAGGGGGTAGCCATACATTAAAGATTGATTCACCAACATGGGTGCCCCATTCATGCAGTCTTATCGCATGAGTGGGCTCATTCGAGCGTCAGCTCGAACGCCTCGTTAAGGGCACGGCTTTAGCCGTGCCACAAAGTCACAACAGAAAAAGCGGCTTTAGCCGCTGCGGTACGCTTTACAATCGCCGCATGGCGATCCCGAGCCGCACCGCCAAGCCCGGCACCTACTTCATCACCACAGCCACCCACAACCGCCGCAGACTCTTTCAAGTCGAAAGCAACGCCGCCCTCCTCCTCGAAACCATCGATCACTATCGCGCTGGCTATCTCCTGCACGCCTACGTCGTCATGCCCGACCACCTGCATCTGCTTCTCACCCCAACCGACATCACGCTCGAGCGATCCATGCAGCTCATCAAAGGCGGCTTCTCTCACCGCCTGGCCTCGAAGCTTCCTGTCTGGCAGAGAGGCTTCACCGACCATCGCATCCGCGACGTTGCCGACTATGAAATCCGTCACAACTACATCCACCGCAATCCAGTCGCGGCAGGACTCTCCGCAACCCCGGAGACGTACTCCTTCTCTTCTGCAAACTCGAAACTTCGCCTCGACGAGTACCTCAGCGGCTAAAGCCGCTCCCACATCCAGCAATCGGCACGGCTAAAGCCGTGCCCTTAACACGACGAAAGACAGCTGCGCGGTCAGCCCCATTCACGTGGTCGGCATCGCCCGCTCCCGGAACATCACCCTCACCGTCGGGTGCCCCATTCATGCGGCTTTATCGCATGAGTGGGTTCATTCGCTCGAACCCTCTTGGAACATCCAACCTATCCACGGTGTCAAAGGAAGACATGGAGGACTCACACTATGTCCATGACATCAGCCAGCCGCAAAGAGCTCCGAGCCGACATCAACGTCACCCCTCTCATCGATGTTCTTCTTGTGCTGCTGATCATCTTCATGGTCATCCAGCCGGTCGCAGTTCGCGGCTTTGAGACTCTCGTCCCGCAGCCGCCTAAATCCCCCGATCAAGCCGACCAGCCCCAAGCCATCGTGGTTCAGGTCCTCGGCGACCGCGAGCACAGCGTCACCTACAAGATCAACGAGATCTCTCTGGACAAACTCGATATCGAGCCCAGGCTCTCCCGAATCTTTGCCACCCGAACCGACAAGGCGATGTTCATCCAGGGCGACGCCGATCTGGACTTCTCCTCGGTAGCCGACATCATCGACTACGGCCATCAGGCCGGCGTGGACAACATCGGGATCATCACCTCGCGAGCCGCACCGTCTCGCTAAAACCCCTGTCAAGCCTAAAACCCTTGTAATCCTATGAAGATGAAGGAGAAACAGGCCGCCGATTGATTGCCGCAGTCCGCGTACACTGGAATAAGGACGAAGAGCCCGCAACTACCCCGGAACCCCAGGGTTTCGTTGCTTAACAGGCCTCTGCAACAAGATTGCCAAACAGGGAAGTACCAGGCTAACCTACCTTCTTTGAAGACTTTGCGCGAAAACGAAGGGGGAGGGGTACCCCACCGGGTGGTTTCCGTGTCGTCTATAGCCGTCCTCGGAGGATCTGTTTTTGGGCTACGATACTAGCGTGCACATTCGAGTGAATCTCCACTCTTCCAGGGCCGATTCTGTGGGGTAAGATCGGATCGTTTCTCAACAGGAGGTCTCGTTGATGGCAACGAATGTACATCGCCTTCTTCGGCACGGGGCTAGCCTGCCTGCTCTTCTGGCCTTTCGAACAATCAATATCCCTCCGATCGAAAAACACCTGTTCCGCTCCCACGTCAGAGCGAAGGAGGTTCACCAGCAGAGCCTCCCCACACTATCGAAGACAGAGATCGAGATCGTTCGTGGATTGGAGCAGGAGGGTGTATTTGTAACCTCTCTCGCGGAGCTGGCACTCGATGGAACCGCCGAGATGATCGTCGCAGGCGAGGAGCTGTCGACTGCACTCGCTAACGCCCTGGCAAGGCCATATCACTTCAGCGGCCGGCGAGTCGTCGGTTCCGATGCCGCCACCATGGCAAACTACCGGGCCATCTTGAGATGGGGCCTAAATCTCTCCTTACTTCACATCGTGGAAGCCTACCTGGGATTGCCCGTCGCCTATGACGGTCCCAAGGTCGCATACACGGCGGCAGATGGCCGTCAGGCCGGAACGAGGCTCTGGCATCGAGACCGTGAAGACCGCCGCATGATGAAGGTCGCCATCTATCTGACGGACGTGCCTGAATCCGGCGGACCCCTGCAATGTATCAAGAGCAGGGTCTTTGACGGCCCGGTCGATCGCGACTTCAACTATCCGGTTCTCAGCCACGCGCAGCTTGAGCAGAAGCTCGGACGGACGATCTCAGACAACGAGATTACCTCTTGTGCAGGACCAGCCGGAACGGTTGTCTTCATGGACACCGCGCGCCTATTTCACAGAGGAAAGCCTGCCGTGTCTGTGGCCAGACGTGCCGTCTTCCACAGTTATTTTTCCCGGAGTCCACGACATCCCTTCTTCTGCGAACGCTCGGACCTTTCGCGATCCGAGCTCACAAGCTTCGTAAAAGGGATGTCTCCCGCGCAACGCGAGGCCGTCCTATGGCGCGACGAGCTGAATGGACCGATGAGGCTTGTCCCACCCAGTCTTACCTGACCACAGTGGTCCAGCTAAATGTCCCGTTCGATGAGAGATCGAACGGGACATATTTTCGCAATGCTGTTCCTAGCTGAAGAAGTTCTTACGACCAATGCAGGGAAGACCTACTCCTTCTCGTTGCCATCCTTTAACTGAGGAAGCGTCGCCCCGGTGCTCAGCGTCATCAGCCCAGCGGCAGCGTAGGTCAGCAGCTTCTCGCGCGTATCGGTGATGTCGAGGTTCCGCATTGTGAGCTGGCCGATCCGATCCCTCGGAGAGAACGTCGATTCACCCTTCTCCATCGTCAGCCGCTCCGGCTTGAAGGTCAGGTTTGGCGAGACGGTATTCAGAATCGAGTAGTCATTGCCTCTGCGCAGCTCGAGCGTGACCTCACCTGTCACCGGCTTTGCCACCCAGCGCTGGGCGCTCTCCCGCAGCATGATGGCCTGCGGATCGAACCACCGTCCCTGATACAGCAGCCGCCCGAGCTTCCTGCCGTTCTCGCGATATTGCTCGATCGTGTCCTCGTTATGGATGCCTGTGATCAGCCGCTCATAAGCGATATAAAGCAGCGCCAGCCCTGGCGACTCATAGATCCCGCGGCTCTTGGCCTCGATGATTCTGTTCTCGATCTGATCGCTCATGCCGAGGCCGTGACGCCCGCCGATGCGATTCGCTTCGAGCATCAGCTCGACGACATCAGGGAACTCGACGCCGTTCAGTGCCACCGGCCAGCCCTCTTCGAACCGGACTGTGACCTCTTCGCGCTTGACCTCGACATCGTCGCGCCAGAACGCCACTCCCATGATCGGCACAACGATCTTCATGCTGCTGTTCAGGTGCTCGAGATCCTTCGCCTCATGCGTCGCGCCCAGGATGTTTGAGTCCGTCGAGTAGGCCTTCTCCGCCGACATCTTGTACTCGAAGCCCGACTTCTGCATGAACTCCGACATCTCGGCGCGGCCGCCAAGCTCGTTGATAAAGGTCTCGTCGAGCCATGGCTTATAGACCTTCAGGTCGGGATTGACCAGAAGCCCGTAGCGATAGAAGCGCTCGATGTCGTTGCCTTTGAAGGTGCTGCCGTCGCCCCAGATGCTGACGTCGTCTTCCTTCATCGCGGTGACGAGCATGGTGCCGGTCACGGCGCGACCGATGGGGGTGGTATTGAAGTAGGTCACACCAGCGGTCGAAATATGGAAGGCTCCGCTCTGCAGCGCGGCCAGCCCTTCCCGCACCAGTTGCGTGCGGCAATCGATCAGGCGGGCGATTTCGGCGCCGTATTCCAGAGCCTTGCGGGGAATCTGCTCGTAGTCCGACTCATCCGGCTGTCCAAGATTAGCCGTATAGGCGTACGGCAGCGCGCCTTTCAGCTTCATCCAGTGGAGGGCGGCGCTGGTATCAAGCCCACCGGAAAATGCGATCCCAACCTTCTGGCCGGATGGGAGGTGCTCCAAAATATTCGACATGAATGCGTCCTGAGTTGTTAATGCGTATCGAATTGATTTTACGTGACAGCTTGAGCTGCCGAAGCCGATCTCCTTCAAATGTCGATTACAGGGCCTTCTTTGAAATCACCTCTAAATTCTCAATCGGCGAGAGAGGCTCGTGGTACTATTTGGCGGTTATCACCCCTGAATTGAGGCAAATGATGAAGGCGATTCTTCCCGCAGTCGCATTGCTGTGCCTTTTAACCGGGTGTACAGGCTCACCGGTCGCTTCGTCAGGATTGAACGATGGGAATTTACGCAAATCCCCCGACCCATTGTTAGGCGAATGTGGCGTAAAAGGACTAGAGCCTCACCAGAATTACCTGGTATGGCAACAAGCCAAAGTTCTTTTAAAGAATCATGCGCTGGAAAGTCACGACTGGCATGGGCCGCAGGAGTCCAACCTGTATATCAATGTGGATCCTTTGCATAGTAAGCCCTGCTCCGGTAACACATGCGGAAATATCGCCCAGCTTATCCTTCAGCGATTGAACCTGCAGAAGTGCTCCTTCATCCACGGCGAGTATCCACTGGACGATACAGATTTTCGTGGATCGGATCTAACCGAAGCCTCCTTTAAGACGACAAGCCTGAAGGGTGCGAGATTCAATAGCTGGAAAGACAGCGAAAAGGGAACTCCCATCCCTACCGTTCTGCGAAAAGCCGATTTCACGGGAAGCGATCTTTCAAAAGCAAACTTCTCCGGCGCGGATATGACAGAGGTGATCTTCGAGCCCGCAGCTCTTCCCGATATCGCATCCATGTCGGAAGCTCTCCACCTTCAGCAGATGACCTACGCCGAAGATCCGTCCTCGCTCCTATCTCTCCGCAAGGCATTTCGCGATCAGGGATTTCCCGAGCAGGATGGCCAAGTCAACTACGCCTATCACGAAAGATTACGTACGATCTATCGCGGTAGATGTCTCGATAACTTCTCGAAGTTGGATCTCAGGGATTCCTGTGTCTCTTACGTCGGCTTCACCATCGTCGATTGGACCTGCAAATATGGATTGAATCTGTGGAGACCCATCGGTATAGGCGCTGTCTCTCTTGTTCTCTTCGCGCTGATCTTCTTTCTGTTTATGCATCATCCCGGCAGATCGGGTTTGTATTTGAGCGTGGCGGAGGGGATCGATCTGGACGAAGAAGATCGTAAGAACTCAAAGCAAATCCAAGTATCTACTGTAGTGGACGATTTTGCTCCAGGGCAGTCGAATTCCTGGGTCAGCCGCGAGCTTCATGCACTTAGCCTGGCCCTCTTCTTCAGCCTGATTAATGCGTTCAACCTCGGCTTCAAAGAAGCCGACATCGGAAGATGGATACGTTTGCTGCCACCGAGAGAGTTTGAGTTTCATGCAGTGGGATGGCCCAGAACCTTTGCCGGGATACAGGCCTTGCTGACTTTATATCTGGTAGCTGTCTGGGTTCTTTGCATGGTCGGCCATCCCTTCGATTGAGGACAGGGCTCCTCCGCTGAGCCCGACCCCCACGGTCAGGCAAAGCGAAGGACCCTGTTCCTGCTCTGTCGAATCAATGATTCAGCAGCTCCGGAATCGGCTCCGCATCTTCAAATACGGTGGACAGAGTAAGCTCGCGGAACTTCTCCGCTTCCTTGGCTCGTGCGGCCTCTGCGTTGTGTACGCGCTTCTCTGCATCGACTCCGAGGATCAGGCGAACCGGAACGTCATCTCTGTTAGCCAGCCGCACAATCAGGTCGGCTATCTTGCGTGGATCGCCCTCAGAGCGCCCATCGATGCTGCGCAGAAGCTTCAGGATTGGGCCGACAGAAACCTCGTACTCCGGCAGCAGCTCAGGTGCATTCTGCCGCGCGCGACGCGCCCAGTTCGTGCGGATTCCACCGGGTTCCAATGTGCAGACCTTTACGCCGAACGGTGCCACTTCCATCGCCACGGCATCGCTGAAGCCCCCGACGGCCCATTTCGCTGCGTGATAGGGGGAGTTGCCCGAGATAGCCATCCGACCGCCGATTGAGGATACCTGGAAGATGTATCCGGTCTTCTGCTGGCGCATGACCGGCAGAGCGGCTCGCGTTGTGTAGACCACGCCGTAGAAGCACGTGTCGACGACTGCCTGAAAGTCCTCGCCGCTCATCTGTTCGAAGGGCGCAAACTGTCCGTAACCGGCGTTGTTGACCAGCACATCGAGTCGGCTGAAGGAGTCTACCGCCAGCTTCACTGCGGCTTTCGTGGCTTCTTCGTCGCGCACCTCCAGAGTCACAGGCCTGATTCGCTCGCCGTATTGCTCTACCAGTGGCTGCAACTCTTCCGTCCGGCGTGCTCCGGCCACGATGCTGTCTCCCGCTGCCAGTGCTGCTTCTGCTATGTCCCTGCCCAATCCATTTCCGCTTCCCGTAATCAACCAGACCTTCGCCATTGCAAGATCCTCCTGAGGGATGAGATGACATGGTGAGTGAGTGGTTGCTCATTAATTTGGTGAAAAACTTTACCACACCGCGCGCCAGAAGACCTGAAACGCTTGCTCGATAAGTTTTTTGCGCTGTTTCGGTTGTCGCAGGATGAAGTCCATGGTTGCCTCCTGCATGGCGGCCATGGTGGTTCCTGCGAACCCCGCCGGCAGATCGCGCAGGGCACTGCTACTTCCAAGCTCCGCCAGTGTCGTATCGATGAGTTGTCGTTCCTCAGCCGTCCTTGCGCGTGTTTCGGGCGTGATCACGTCGGAGAGGTTCAACTGCACGGAGACCTTCCGTTTCTCGGGAAACTCGATGGCCCAATCGATAAAACTCGACCATATATGCCATGTGCGGCGCTCCAGTCCTGCTTTGTGAGGGAAGTCCGCGTTCAATCGCCGATAGACCTCGGTCTTGAGCTCGAGATAAAGCTCGTTCAGCAGCTCTTCCTTATTTGCGAAGTAGGTGAAGAGCGTTCCCTCTGCCACGCCTGCTCGTTTGGCGATCTTGGCGGTCGGTGCGCTAAGTCCGGCCTCGGCGATTTCGTGGACCGCGGCCTGGAGGATTGCGTTGCGTTTCTCAGGGCTTCGGGCTCGTGCCATGCTTAGAATGAGAGTACAGTTGTTTGGGTCTGAGAGCCATAGCGAAGTCCTCCCAAACGAAGGGCGCCTTGCGATAACCTATGACGAATCCATGGCTTCACTGGTGGACTGACCCAGTCCCCCCTATCAGCCAGACGAGCTTTCCACGCCTCCTTCTGGCCCTGATCCTCGGGGCCTGCATCGGAGCTGAGCGTCAGTGGCGGCAACGCGCTGCAGGACTTCGAACCAATACGCTGGTCTGCTTCGGAGCCGCCGCCTTCGTCGATCTCGGCCTGACCGTCGCTCCCGGAACTACGCAGGTTATCGCTTATGTGGTCTCCGGCGTGGGCTTTCTCGGCGCGGGAGCCATCATGAAGGACGGCGGCAGTATTCGTGGATTGAATACGGCTGCCACTCTCTGGTGTTCGGCTGCCGTGGGGGCATGTGCAGGGGCGGGAGAGATGCTCGATGCCGTCTTTGTCACTGTTCTCCTGATCGCGATCAACTCGGTCCTGCGGCCGCTCTCCCGCTATATCGATCAGCGTTCGCTTGCGGCACTGGACACCCACATGCTGTATCGTTTGCGGCTGCTCTGCGAGAGTGAGTACCAGACGGAGGCGGAGTATCAGGTGACCCGCGCTATCGCTGCCCGGCTGCTTGTGCTGCACAAAGTTCGTTCCGAAAAGGTGGAAGACACCGACACCTCGATCATCCAGGCAGTCGTAGAGTCACCAGCCCGCGATGCACGCACTCTTGACGCACTGGTTGACGATTTGAGAGCTTTTCCCTGGGCACGATCTGCGGAATGGACGGAGACCGAAGCTGAGATCGAGTAGGACGTCGTGGCGAGACCTCGAATTTACTCCAGCATCAGGTCCGCATAAACAAAGCCATCCCGCTCCACTCGTTCACCACACACCACTCGAATCTCTTCCCGGAACATAGGTCCTGCATAAGCGAACGAGTGAAACTCTCCGTTTTCTCCGCATGGATCGACTCCCGCAGGAAGTTCGCCGAGCAGGGTCGCATCCCACGTCCTTCCCGCAAACTCTGCTGGAACCTTTCGCGGATCGACGCAGGTCAGCCGTGCGCGCAACCCCCCTGCCATCATCTCTTCCGCCAGGGCATTCGTTGGGATGCCCCATACAGGAAATACTGGCTTGAGACCGGTGCTCGCCAGTTTTGCTACCCGATAGGCGCGGATATCCTCCAGGAAGAGATCGCCGAACGCGATTCCCTCAAACCCCTCTCGCACAGCGCGCTCGCAGGCGGCTGCCATACGAGTCTCATAGTCTTCGTTCGAGCAGGGGAAGGGAAGAGGGATCTTCCACAGGGGTAGTCCGGTCATCTCGGCCTGTCGCTCCAGTAGCTCTTCGCGGAAGCCGTGAATGGCGACTCTGCGGAACTGCTCGTTTGTTGTCGTCAGCAGGCCGCCGACCTCAAACTCCCCGGAACTCTGCAGCAGATGCAGCGCCCAGGCCGAGTCCTTCCCTCCACTCCAGCTCAGCAGAATCTTCTTCATTCTGCTATCAGATCACAAGAACTGATTGAGGGAAGGAGAGGAGCGTGATCAAGCAGAGCTTCGATCTCGTTTCTCTCATCGACAAAATTCTGTACTATGAACGGGCTTCAATCGACTTCAGTAAGGAGTGATCGTTTTATGGAAAAGCAGACACGGAGAGGCCTCTTCAAGATGGCGGCGAAACTGGCGGTCCCGGTCATGGGGGGAGCCATGATTGCGCAGGAATCCTCGGCGCAGACGGGAAAGATGGTGAAGAAAGATGCGACGGGCAAGGCCGCGAATCCATTCCCGTTCACCACGGTGGTGTCCTACGGCAATCTGCTGTTTATCTCTGGAATCGGCTGCCGCATTGCAGGTTCGATTGAGGAAGAGACGAAGTGGGTTCTCGATGAGATTGAGAAGAATCTGATCGCTTCGGGATCGTCGCTGGAAAAAGTTCTCAAGGTGAATGTATTCATGGAGGACATTAAGGAGTTCGATCGCATGAACTCTGTCTATAAGACGCGCAAGTGGGGTGCGATCTTTCCGGCGCGAAATACGGTTCAGCCAGCGGCCTTGCCCGCCGGAGATCACGGCCTGGCGATCGATTGCATCGCATATGTGTAAAAAGGGCCTCAGATGCGCGCGTCGACTCCCGTCCGCGCGCATCTATTCTTCTGAATCGGTCAGCTGCTGAGGCGGCTGTCTTCCGTAAGTTATCCTTAAGTGACTACTGATCTATAACGGGCGGCTCACCATCGAGCCGGACGGCACTCGGGTGCGGCATGTGTTTTGAGGTGTGCCCGTGCAAGCCATTGAAGATAAAAGTCGTCGATAGATTGAACGTGCCCGGCAAACTGGGTCTGCGGGAGACCTTTACCAGAGGAGTAATTCATTCGGAATGGCGCATCTGAAACGCCACAACACCTGGATCATCGTGCTTTTGGGAGCGCTCTGCGTGGTGACTCCCTTTGCCGTTGATATGTATCTGCCGGCGTTTTCGACGATCGCGGCAGAGTATAAGACGAACACGTCGCAGATCTCACTCTCGCTCTCCACCTACTTTGTGGGCTTTGCCCTGGGGCAGATGATCTATGGTCCGCTACTCGATCGCTTTGGACGAAAGCGCCCTCTGTACCTCGGTCTCGCTCTGTATATTCTGTGCTCCCTCGGTTGTGCATTCGCCCACAGTCTTCATGCCTTCGTGGCGCTGCGCTTCATCGAGGCACTCGGAGGCTGCGTCGCGCAGGTAGGAGCCATCGCGATGGTCCGCGACTTCTTCCCGGTAAGAGAGAGCGCAAGAATCTTCTCCCTGCTCTTTCTCATGATTGGAGTTTCCCCTCTGTTGGCACCGACAATCGGTAGCCTGTTGATCGTAGCCCTAGGATGGCGGGCGATCTTTGTGCTTCTTGCAGCGATTGCATCTGTAATTCTTGCGGTTACATTTTTCTTTCTTCCGGAGGGGCACCAGCCGGATCACTCCATCTCGCTGCGCCCCGGGCCTCTGGTGAGCGGCTTCTGGGCCATCTTCAAAGAGCCGCAGTTCCTCACCTACACGCTTGCCGGTGCATTTTCGTTTGCCGGACTCTTCGCCTTTGTGGCCGGGTCTCCCATCCTCTTCATGGACGGGTTTCACATGGGAACAAGGGCGTTCGGTGTTGTCTTCGCGGTGTTAGTGATGGGCTTCATCGGCGGCAATCAGATGAACGTCTTTCTTCTGCGCCGGTTCTCGAGCCAGCAGATCTTCTTTGTGGCTTTGATCGTTCAGGTCGTTACAGGAATCGTCTTCTTTGCAGGGATGCATGCTCACATCGTCGGTCTGAAGTCGACCATGGTGTTGTTCTTTCTCTTCCTGTCCTGCATCGGTTTGACTTATCCCAACTCGGCCGCGCTGGCGCTCGCTCCGTATTCGCGTCATGCGGGAAGAGCTTCGGCTTTGCTGGGGTGCCTGCAGACCGGGACAGGAGCCCTGATCTCCATGGGCATCGGTATGCTTGGGGCGGGTTCCGTGGTTACGTTGCTCTCTTCTACTGCACTGACGGCATTGATTGTTCTTCTCGTAGGCAGAACTACCATTCGACAGATAGTGGAGAACGAGGAAGAAGAGATGGTAGTCCTGCATTAGAGGACTACTTCTTAGGTGGCGGAAGGGTTTTTGGTGTCATGCCAAACGGAATGTCTTTCCCCAGCCTCTCTATCAGCTCTGACTTATTCATTCCTGTTTTGGGCTGGAAGATGTTGTGGCAGTCAAACATAGCATCTCTAGCCGAAATTGGTGACGTTCAACATACTTGCGAGATATGCTGTACGTTATTCCGAAACGGCAGGTCTAAAAAAACTTTCCAACAGCTATGTCTTTATATATGAATGAGTTGTTTGCTATCCTGAAAGGAGAGAGCAATTATTTGCACAGTGAAGGTAAGATAAGGCCTGTTCCAGGATCAGTTTTTTGTGCTAAAAATCCTTGCTCTTTTAATTCCATATTTAACCTCTTTTTGAGGTTGGGTGCTTAATGGCTGCGAACTCCTCCCCTTTGGCTTCACCCTCCCCCGATTCGACCGAGCCCGATGCTTCTCGTCGTGCCACTCCGCTCTCTCCTGTCGCCTGTAAACAGTGTGGAAGCTATCGCACGGTGCGTACGCATCGCAAAACCTTTCTTCAAAATGTGTTCTGGTTTCGGTTGGGCTATTTTCCCTGGAAGTGTCTCGACTGTTCGCATCGATTTATGTCGAAACACCGTGGTCATTAGATAGAAGAAAACGGCCGCAACTTCGCAGTGTGAATAGCGTCATATCTTCCTGAGTGGGTTTCGACCCGCAGGAGACAATAACGATGAAGAGATTCCTCTCAGCTGCAGCTTGTGCTTTTGTTCTCACGATCGCTACCGCACATGCGCAGCCCCCTCCTCCGCCTCCCGGCATGGCTCCTCCTCCTCCGCCGCGTGAGGTCATTCCTCCCTTTCCCCCGGCTCATCCCAACTGGGCCTGGCGTGGTGGGTACTATCGCTGGTATGGAGGCAGATATGTCTGGGTGCCTGGAGCTTATGTCAGGCCGCCCCATGTGGGTTATCGCTGGTACCCCGGTCACTGGCGGCAGACGCGGCACGGCTGGGTCTGGATTGAGGGCCGATGGCGCTGAGGAATCTATGCGGCGGAGTAAATTCACTCCACCGTACATGCGGTCAGGCTATCATCGAAAAATGACTGCTGAAGCTCGCGCCAAAAAGATTAAAGTTCTCATCTTCGACGTAGACGGAGTTCTTACCGACGGACAAATCTTCGTCGTTCCCGGTCCGGATGGAAAGGGAATCGAGTCGAAGGGATTCGCCGCCCACGATGGTCTTGGAATCACGCTCGGCCGGCTGGGAGGTCTGCGCATCGGTATCATCACCAAGCGCAACTCCCAGACGGTCGCGATTCGAGCTCGTGATCTTAAGCTGGAGTTCGTCTATCAGGGGCAGGCGCACAAGATGATTGCGATCCGCGAGATCCTTGCAAAGACGGGATACTCGCTCGAGGAACTCGCTTACGTGGGCGACGACATCATCGATCTTCCGGTGATGCGTCAGTGTGGCCTCGCTATTGCGACTGCGAATGCACGTTCGCAGGTGAAGGATGTGGCTCACCACATCACTCCTAACTCTGGAGGGCAGGGAGCCGGTCGCGATGCCATCGACTTCATCCTCTCGGCTCAGGGCAGTCTCGAAAGAGTAATCGAGCAGTACCTCGACGAAGACAATAAGGCTGCTGAAGTTGCCGACGTCGGCGTCGGAAACATGTAGATCTCCCTGAATTGCCGATTTTCCAGCCGGAGCATCCGCTAAGTTGTTGGCGAACAAAGATCGAACAGATTCGCGCTAAAATAGCGCATGCCTCCGGCCGCCGAAGCTCTCGAAGTTCCTACCTCGCTCGCGTGGGCGCATCCGGTCACGGCGGAGTGGTTCCTTCGCCGCTTCGGTTCGCCTACCGAGCCGCAGGAGGAGGGCTGGCCCAACATCGTTGCGGGCAATGCCACGCTCATCTCGGCCCCCACAGGCAGTGGAAAGACCCTTGCGGCTTTTCTCGTCTGTATCGACAAGCTTCTGCGCGACGCCATCGCCGGAACGCTTGCTGCGACGACACAGGTCGTCTATGTCAGCCCGCTCAAGGCGCTCTCCAACGATGTGCAGAAGAACCTCGACCAGCCGCTGCGCGAGATTCAACAGCTTGCGTTTGAGCGAGGTTATCTCTCGACGGAGATCCGCACCGGCGTCCGCACCGGAGACACATTGCCCAAAGAGCGGGCTGCTATGCTGCGCAATCCGCCGCATATCCTCGTCACCACGCCGGAGTCGCTTTACATCATGCTCACGGCGGGCAAGTCGCGCGAGCATCTGCGTCGAGTTCACACCGTTATCGTCGATGAGATTCATGCTGTCGCGGACGACAAGCGTGGAGCTCACCTCGCTCTCTCGCTTGAGCGTCTCGATGCTCTCGTCTGCGGTGAAAATAGGCTCACGCCCGGGGCATTTCTTACAGGACTGGCCACACCACCGCAGCGCATCGGACTTTCAGCCACACAGAATCCAATTGAGCTGGTCGCCGATTTTCTGACAGGAGTTCATCCTGAGCGGAGGCGCGCGACGATCGTGCAGGTTGGTCAGCGTCGCGAGCTGGACCTTGCCATCGAGGTTCCCTCCGACGAGCTAAGCTCCGTTCTCACCACAAAGATGTGGGAGGAGATCTTCGATAAGCTCGCCGCTTATACCAATACGCATCGCTCGACGCTCGTCTTCGTCAACACGCGGCGTCTCGTCGAAAAGATCGCGTTCTCGCTGGCGGAGCGTCTGGGGCTGGAGAACGTCGCTGCACATCACGGCTCACTCTCTCGTACTCTTCGGCTCGACGCCGAGCAGCGATTGAAGAACGGCCAGATCAAGATCCTCATTGCCACCGCATCGTTGGAGCTTGGCATCGATATCGGGGATGTCGATCTCGTGTGCCAGATCGCTACCACGCGGTCGGTAGCTGTCGGAATGCAGCGTGTAGGCCGCGCCGGTCACTGGCGCGGAGCTATCCCGAAGGGCCGCTTCTTCGCCACGACACGTGACGATCTGATGGAGCAGGCAGCACTTGTTCGTTCCATGCGCTCCTGCGCTCTCGACCGTCTTGAAGTTCCGGAAGAGCCTGTCGATGTGTTGATGCAGCAGATGGTAGCGTGCTGCGGCGCAGAGCCCTGGGAAGAAGACGCTCTCTATGCGATGCTTACGCGCGCGTGGCCTTACCGTAACCTCACACGCAAGCGTTTCGACGAGATCACCGCGCTACTTGCTTCGGGCATCGAGTCCAGCCGCGGCCGCTACGGTGCTTATCTGTTGCGTGATGGTATTCACGGCCAGCTTCATCCGCGCCGTGGAGCGCGCATGACCGCTATCGGCAACGGTGGCGCCATTCCGGAGACGAATCTCTACTCCGTTGTGCTTCAGCCCGAGGGAGTGCAGATCGCTACGCTCGATGAACACTTTGCCGTCGATTCGTCTCCTGGCGATGTCGTTCTGCTGGGCAACTCAAGTTGGCGCATCCAGCGTATCGAAGCCATTGGTCGAGTCCTCGTCGAGGACGCGCATGGAGCGCCGCCCAGCCTGCCCTTCTGGGAGGGAGAGGCACCGCAACGCACAGCAGTCCTCTCGACGGGAGTGGGCGAGTTACGCGAGCAGATCTCCGCGCTTACTGCGAATGTTGTCCCCGGTCACGTCTCTCCCGCCGACCCTGAGGTTGCGTCGGCAACGGCGTGGCTGATGGAGCAGTGCGGTCTCTGTTCGGGCGGGGCGCAGCAGCTTATCGACTACGTGGTTACCGGTCGCGCCGTTCTTGGTGCCGTGCCTTCGAAGACGACCATCATCGCCGAGCGTTTCTTCGATGAAGGTGGAGGCATGCAGCTGATCCTGCACGCTCCCTTCGGAGGCCGCATCAACAAGGCGTGGGGGCTCGCTCTGCGCAAACGTTTCTGCCGAGGCTTCAATTTCGAGTTGCAGGCGGCCGCTACTGACAACGGCATCAACATCTCGCTCGCCGAGCAGCATAGCTTTCCACTTGCCGATGTCTTTCAGTTCCTCACCGAGCACACCGCGAAGGAGCTGCTCGAACAGGCTTCGCTTGCTTCACCTATCTTCAAGACACGCTGGCGTTGGGCTGCAGGACGCAGCCTGCAGCTTCTGCGCTTCTCAAAGGGCAAGCGCATCGCTCCTCAGATTCAGCGCACGCGCTCAGAGGATCTGCTGGCCAGCGTCTTCCCTCAGGCCGCGGCGTGTTTCGAAAATATCGAGGGCGACATTCAGATTCCCGACCATCCATTAGTGGATGAGGTCATGAAGGATGTTCTCGGCGAGGCGATGGATCTTGAGGGACTCATCGAGGTGCTTCGCGGTATCAAGGACGGAAGCATTCGCTGCCTCGCTGTGGATACTCCTGTGCCGTCGCAGTTTGCGCACGAGCTGCTCAATGCGAATCCCTACGCCTTTCTGGATGAGGCTGGTCTGGAAGAGCGTCGTGCCCGTGCCGTTTCGCTTTCGAGAACTCTGCCTGCAAGTGTGATGGATGAGGCGGGGCGGCTCGATTCGCAGGCTATCGACGAGATTCGCCGCGAGTGCTGGCCCGATGTGCGGGATGAGCATGAGCTTCACGACCTGCTGCATTCGTTGATTGCGGTTCCGCTCGAGTTCTTTGCTGGAAGGGCTGAGGCACGTGACTGGACGGTGTTTTACGATCGTTTGGCTGGCAAAGGCCGCGCGCATACTGTTGAGTGCAACGGGATCGTCTGCTGGGTATCCGCTGAGCGAACCGCATACCTGGACGCACTGAACGGACGTGAAACAGATGCAGTTACAAAAGAGCAGGCGCTCCGACAGTGCGTGCAGGGTTGGGTACAAGTATTAGGGCCCACGACTGCGAACTCTTTTGCGGAACGGCTCGGCCTGAATGCTTCGGATATCTTTCAATCGTTCCTTGCAATGGAGATGCAGGGGCTGTTGATGCGCGGTGTCTTCGAGCTTCAGAAACCCTCGCACGATTATGAGATCGAGTGGTGCGAGCGTCGCATCTTGCAGCGCATTCATCGGCGCACTCTCCATTCGCTGCGCAAACAGATTGAACCGGTTTCGCCATCGGTGTATATGCGCTGGCTCCTTCAGTGGCAGCACCTGGCGCCGCAGACGCAGCTCAGCGGCGAAGAAGGTGTGCTTGAAGCGCTGCATCAGCTGGAAGGCTTTGAGGCGCCGGCGATCGAGTGGGAGCGTACACTGCTTCCGGCGCGCGTCGCCAATTACGATAGCCGTTGGCTCGATTCGCTGTGCCTCTCGGGAGCCGTAGGCTGGGGACGTATCTCTCCACACCCTGCCTGGTCGAATGCAGATGGTACAGGACCGCGCCGCGTAATCCCCACCAATGCTGCTCCCATCACCTTCTACGTGCGAGAGACGGCCAATTGGCTTCCCCACGCTCTCGCTCGCGAACGGGTTGAGGAGGCACGTCTCAATCAGGCGCTCAGTGCGGAGGCCTTGCAGGTCCGCACTCTTCTTGAGCAGCGTGGCGCCTGTTTTGCAAACGACATCGGACGAATCCTCAGCCTGTCGAAGCAGGCGACCCAGCAGGCTCTATGGGAGCTTGCGACAGCTGGTCTTGCTGCCGCTGACGGCTTCGATCAACTTCGCGCTATGATGGACCCCAGGCGTAAGGCGTCTGCGGCTTCCGGTATCGCTCGCCGCCCCGTTCGCTCTACTGCAGGACGATGGTCGTTGCTCAACGAGGTGGTTCATGCAGCGCCCAGCGCAATAGAGCAGGCTCGCCGCAACGATGAGGCTCTTGAGTCGTATGCGCGGATGCTTCTGGTCCGTTACGGTGTCGTCTTCCGTGATCTGCTGACGCGGGAGTCGAATGCTCCCAAGTGGCGCGAGCTGGTAGGCATCCTTCGCCGTCTTGAAGCCCGGGGAGAGGTGCGTGGAGGCCGTTTCGTCACTGGCTTTGGCGGTGAACAGTATGCTTTGCCTGAGGCGGCTGATTCGCTGCGGGCTTCTCGCCCACGAGAGTGCAAGGCCGTTATTAATGTTGCTGCTGCCGATCCCCTCAATCTTGCAGGCATCGTTCTGCCGGGTGAGCGTGTTCCGTCGATTCCCGGCAGGCAGGTCTGCTATTGCAACGGCAAACTTTACGGCGAGGACTCTACAGAGTTCGAGCACCCCGGCGAGTCTGCTACGCCTCTACCCATACTGCAGCAGGCAGCTTCAAGTGCGGTATTGTTCTGATGATGCAGAATCGCAGGCCCACGACAGACGATAAGGCTTCTCCTTCGCAAGAGGCTTCCACCGATGCTTCTCAGCCTCTTGCTCCCGAGGACTTCTACTACGAAGGACCCTACCTCGTCTTCACCGAGGCCTATCACCTCAAGCGAGGCTATTGCTGCAACTCAAACTGTCGTCACTGTCCTTACAAATAATTCAGGCGAATCATTTTTTCTCAGCCGGCAGGGGCGGAGGTCCCGATCCTTCCGCAATGTTTGTGCCCTTGCTGTGCATCTCTTTGGCATTCTTCGCAATGATAAGTACGCGCGGGTCCTTGCGATATTGCGAGAAGACCGAATCGGAGCCCATGGCCCCCAGGATGTCGAATCCTGCTTCACTGGCGGTCGTCAGGTAGTGCAGTACCGACTGCTCGTCGCCGCGCAGAGCATAAAGACGAGCCATCTCGAAGCAGAAGCGTGCGTGATCTTCAGGGGACATCATCCGTGTGGTGATGCCGAGGGTTCCGTGATGCTGCAGCATCTCCGGATCGAGTTTCAGCGCAAGGTCGTACTCTTTGCGCGCACGTTCGAACTCCTTCTTCTCGAAGTAGACTGTGCCCATGTTGGAGTGATAGGTTGCAGAGGTCTTGTCCAGCTTGATGGCGCGCTTATAGTTGTTGATAGCGCCATCGTAGTGCCCCGTGAGGTATTCGATAACTCCGAGATTGTTCCATCCCTCCGGAGCTTTTTTCTGGATCTTCACGGCGCGTTGGAAGTATGCGTGTGCTGCAATCAGATTGCCCAGCTCCATCTGAGTCACGCCCATCTTGTTTAGCAGCCGAACTGGATCGCCTCCACGTTCAAAGGCGAAGCCGAAGTAGTCCATTGAGTCTTCCAGAAATCGACGGGCTCGCAGAATATCTGCCGCCGACTCGAGTTTTTGCGCAGAAGCGCCGTAGGGATCCGGAAGATGAGCTTGTACCGAGGGCCATACAGGATTCTGGTGATCGAGAGCGCGAGCCTCTTCATGGCTCAACGGTTTTTGTGCAACTCCGCTCACACTAAAGAGCAGGAAAAAGAGGGAGAGAAGTAGAAGGAGGGTGATTCGACCAGGCCGATTCATGGCATACCTCCGTGAGGTACGCACACATAATCCGCCTCGTGTGGAGCACTGTCAATGGAGATTCGTCACTACTATGGGGCTTATCTGGGTTCGCTGACGACAGCAGTTGTCGATGTCTTCGACGCGGAGTTTACAGGCGTTTCGATTCGCAGGGCCAGTCTGGGAAAGCTGAAACTTCCGCCGGCATCGTCGATAACGTTGATCTGGCAGATGTAAGTGCCCGGCTTCAATTGGGTTAGCGGAACATCGAACTGGAACGCTACGGCTCCTCGTTCTGGAACATTGATGGCGTCGGCGGAGACCAGAGGAGTCTCATAAACCTTTACGCCTCCGCTCAGGAACTCTATGCTGGTGAGCACTTTGACCGCTCCTGACGGCCGTCGCGTCAATCCCGGCGCTGGCTTTGGAGCAGAATCTTCACCACCCTTCTGCCGTGTCGGATCATAGACTTCATACAGGAAGTAGAGGTGTTGATCCTGACGGAAAACATGCGCCACATTTGGGATCCACTCAACGCCGTCTCGAATCAGAGGATTTACAGTCTTCTTCGCAGCGTTGGGAGTCTGCTGGCTCGCCAGAACGATAGAGCTGAGTTTGAGCGGAATTTTCTTGAGATCGGGGACCTGTAGATCTGTCTCGAAACTTCCCATGCGTCCCGTCTGATTCTCGCGTACAACGAACTTCACGTGGTAGCGCCCGGGCGCGAGCGCAAAGCCTGTCGAATACTGAATGTTCTTTCGCGTAGCCTGTTGAGAGGTATCGAGCGCCAACTTTACCGTATCGCGGACATCACCTACAGCAATACCCTGAGCATTTTTAACCTGCCCCAGCACATCGATGCTCGCTTTGTCCTGATCGCCATTCTTAATAAAAGGAATCTGTGAGCCGGGTACGATCAGCGACACCGGTACAAAGAAGCGGTTGTCGTCCATGCGGAAGTAAAGAGCCTGCAGATAGACAGCAACATCGGTAGCAGGCAGGTCGCTGCGCATCTGTTCCGTCAGGGCAAGCTCTCGATCTTCATTCTTCTGGTGCTGGAAGTCGGCCGGAGCATAGTATCCCGGCCGGTAGTCCACTCTTACATCATTGCGATTCAGCTTGATCGTGAGCCTGCGATAACTTCCATCACGAGCCGTATTGCTGGAGCGGAAGCCGAGGATGTAGTAAGCCTCGGTGTCATGCTGAACCTGCTGGAAGGCCGGTGCGAAGTCGTTGGAATCGAAGAAAGCCTTGCCGCCCGTATCTTTGGACAGCGTCGCCAGCACCTCCTGTGAGCCGAAGTTTGCATCCAGCTGGCTCTGCATCGCTCCACCGCTGTAGGCGGCAGTTCCGCGAAGACTTCCCTTCGACGCATCCCCAACAGGGGGTAGAGCCTGCAGACCACGCGAATCGACGCTGTAGATCGCCATGTTCGCGCGTACTGCCGCATTGGTGGCAGCTCGCATACTGGCCTGGTTTTCGATGCCCTGTCGTGTAAGTCCACCGGAGAAGTAGAGAAGGCTCTTGCGCTGATCGACACGCTCTAGGCTCCTCGCAATCGTGCGGATCGCATACAGCTCGCGATCGGTGTTCAGTGCGTTGTACTCGGAGTCGTCCGCGGTAAAGCTGGAGGCATCATCCGAGGTTCCGCCGGAGTTGCCTCCCTCATTGCCATTTGCGAATCCCGTGCCCTCTGTACCGTTATAGCGGCCGACTGCCTTCAACAGAGCGGCTTTGTCGGCGGTGAAGTCCTGATCGAGACTCAGTCCGGTAGACATGCTGACCATCGCGACCAGATCGGCGGGCTGCATCTTTTTGTTGATGTAGTCCTGCGCCGACTCCACCGCGCGGTCGATGTCTTCAGGTTGCATGCTGCTGAGGTCGAAGAACATCACGATCAGCCTGTGATCTTTCAACTGGGAAGGGTCGGCGGCGAAATCGCGATTGACCAGGTCAGCGATAGAGCTCTTTCCGGTGACGGTCGCCTTTTCGTGCAGCGCCACAGCTTCATCGATGTTTTGATAGTCGAAGCTCGCAATCTTCTGGGGCTTGCCGTTCTCGAGCACGGTAAAGTCGCTGGCTGTCAGGCCTTTCACGACAGCGCCTGTCTTTTTATCGCGAACAACGACGTTCGTCAGAACGATCTCGCTCTGCACCTTCAAGGTGAAAGTGCCGTCGGCTGCAGCCTGTTGTGCCGCTGCCGTAGGACCATAGCTCGGCATGCCTACCATGACTCCCGCCAGTATCGCTGCTGTGATTCGACGCATATCGCTGCTCTGCCTTTCTTAGAACCTGTAGCGAGCGATGAAGGTCAGCCGCCGCATGTTTGCTGTCGAGGTCACCTGTCCGAAGGTGCGCGAATTGAGGGTCGTGTCGATGCCTGAGTACTGCACAGTATTGAAGACGTTGTTGGCGGTCATTCGCATCTCAAAGGAACGCGTATCTCCCAGTGCTAACGTTCTCGAAAGCGATCCATCGACGGCGACCGTTCCCGGTCCTTCGATCGACCCGCGCGAAGCTGTGCCGAAGACGTTTGCAGGAGTTGCAAATGCACCAGCGTTGAACCAGTTCAGAATCGTGCCCGCTCCCCGGATCGGCTGCGTGAAGTTACGATCAGGCCGCAGCGAGTTGTTGGTCCCTGTAGCGGTCTCGGCGATGGTCGCGACATAGTGAGGCGTGTAGTAGGTTCCCGTTGCAAAGGTGAAGTCGCCCGAGAGAGAGAAGCCGTCGAGCGCCTTTGACCAGAAGCCACCCTTCGACAGCAAGGCACGATTCGGTCCGAAGGGAAGCTCGAACACCCAGTTGCCAGTTACCTTGTGGCGAATGTCGAAGGAGCTGTTGCCCTCTTCTGCGTTCAGGTTGAGATCGTTCTGCGCCGGTACTGCAGTCGAGCCTCCGATGGACGAGGCGTTATCGATGGAGTGCCCGTACTGATAGGTCGCCTGCAGCGAGATACCCTTCTGCATGCGCTTTCGTGCATTGATGCTCAAGGCATGAAAGCGTGAAAAGCCTAGTGAATCTTCGTAGTTGAATGGCTGCGCCGTTGGATTGAGAACATTGGCGATGGTGCGGTTCGGCGCACGCACAATATCGAGATCGCCGCCGATTGCACCGTTGTATCCAACATTCAGGACGATATCCATCGGCAATGTCCTCTGAATATCGAGGTTCCATACCTGAACATGTCCCAGACGATAGTTCAGGTTGACACTGTAGTTGTTCTGTACAGCTGCGTTTGAACAGTTGAAGGCATTAGCCAGCTGGAGCACACCACAACCCTGCTGCTGGGTGATATTGGTCTGCGTAACGGAAAACGGCGGTTGAAACGAAAGCTGTCGTGCGAAGCTGCTGTACTGAGTTGTGTTGTAGTTGATCCCATATCCGCCGCGCACCACTGTCTGCTCGAAGAGCTTTCCCTTCGGACGATAGGCAAAGCCGAAGCGCGGAGAGAACATCGAGCGATCGGGATTCACCAGCGAGCGCGGGAACGTCCCGTTATATGGCCCGTTCTGTCCCGGCGTCACCGGCGTGATCTGTGTGAAATCCGCATTGTGATCGAGGTTCACGAGCCGATTGTTCTTTTCTACGTAAGGTGAGAAGTACTCGTAGCGCAGACCATAGTTCAGCGTGAGGTTGGGCAGGATTCGCCAGTCGTCGTTCAAATACAGATCCCATACATTCGCGCGCAGGTAGCTCTTTGCAAGACCGGCCTGTACTGCGGATTGTTGCGGGAAGCCAAGCAGAAAGTCAGCAAAGCTGTAACCGCCGGAGGATGCGCCTGTGAACTTAGTCGCGTTGCCAGTGAAGGTAAATGCTCCAAGCGGGCTTGCTCCGCTCTGTAGATTGCCCGGAGCTGTCAGGCTGTCGGCATGAACTTTGCGAATGTCTCCACCAAAACGGAAGTTATGTTTCTTGTGATTCCAGCTCACAAAATCAGAGAACGATATCGTCTGATTGACCGCATCACTGGGAGCCGTCTCATTCAGCCCGCTCAGGCCGGAGAAGGTAAGGGAAGGCACGCCGTAGTAAAACCGGTTCGACGCAATCTGCGCATTGCCCACAAGTACGCCGGCATCCGCAGCGGGATTGTCATTGCCGTTGGTAAAGAAGTTCAATGTGGTCGCGTGCGAGCGATTCCACGTAACGGTCGCGTTATTTGTAAGTCTTCCATAGCCGATGGTGTATCCGGCGGAGATGTTATAGCCGTCCGATGCAGTCGTCCCGCTCAGAGGTAGAAAGACGTTGGGTATATCCGATGCCGAGTGGCTGTAGCTGAATCCGAAATTAATGTTCTGCCGCAACGTCTTTGGCGCGTTCGCCTGCTGCCGTCGTCCTCCTCCGAACCCGCCAAAACCGGCGTTCTGTCCGAAGTTGCGAACGTAACGCGCGGAGGCACTGAGGCTGTTCTGCCCCGCCGATGTGATGGTCTGGTAGTTGTATCCCTGCTCTCCGATCGCAGCGATGTTGGGTGCGGGATAAAACTTCAGCAGCGAGTTCGCCTGCGACGAGATGCGGTTTCCGCAGATCACATTCAGCGTGCCGTTGCACTGAAACTGCTGTCCGGTTGAAGGATCGTAGATCGGCGTATTCAGCTGCGAAAAGTCTCCCCCGCGCTCCGCTTCGGTCGGAACCGTAGCGTAAAGATTCTGCGGAGTCGTATTGCGACGTCCCGTCACGTTGAAGAACACAAACTGTTTTGTGCTCGGCTTGAATAATCCCGGAATGAAAGGTGATCCCGCAAAGCTCACACCGAACTGATTGCTGCTGTAAGCAGGTTTTATGACCGGCGCTCCCGTAAGGGAGTAGTTGGTAGCATCGAGCGCTCCGTTGCCGCCCTGATAGAAGATTGCGCCGTGAGGCTGTGTGGGGTTGAAGCCTCGGCCACCACGTCCCCCGCGTACCGCGAAGGCTCCGCCACCGGGTCCCCCTCCAAATCCGCCACGACCGCCCGGTCCTCCACCAGCCGCCATGATTCCGCCCAGCATTCCAGCGACTGCGTTGCTTACGTCGGCATTCGCCCCGCCTTGCTGCCGCGCCCGCGCCATCGCATCTTCGACACGCTGTCGTATATCGTCTTCGCTCAGATTGGCCAGACCGTTGGTCTGGCCAATCTGTCCGCTCACCGCCACGGAATCGCTGGCTGCGACATCACCGCCAAGTCCTGCCAGGGTAGGCATCTGCGCACCTGAGTTTCCGGTGCCCGCGCTCGCATCCGCGAGATCTGTTGCACCTCCGGTTACGCTCAGCGATTGCATGCCTCTTCCCATTGCGCCTGCCAGTGCATTGGCCGCTCCGGTCTGCTGCCTCTGCTGTTGTTCCTGTTGCTGCTCCACTCGCGATGCGAGCTGCATGGTGAAGTCGATGGCCTGGTCCGGCTTGCCGCCATTCTCTCCGGCGGCGTTGATCAGTACTTCTTTGGTTTCATTGGCGAAGGCCGCGAGTTCGGCCTTTACGACATAACGTCCGTTGCGGGGAATCGCCATCGCAAACGAACCCGTCACATCGGTCGTCGTCGCGTATTTTTTTCCTGTCAATGTATTCGTTGCCGTAACTGCTACGCCGGGTAGAGGAACCGCTCCCGCCTTCACCGTCCCCTTGATGGTGCCTCCTGCCCCAGTCTGCGCCGCCGCCGGAGCAGTCGGGGTCTGCGTCGTATTCTCACTCTGGGCCCGGCTGGCCGCAGTTCCCAGACACATCTCTCCGAGAACGAAGACGCAAAGCACCGCCGTTCGAAATACTCTTTCCACAAAAACCTCTTTCAGTCGTCAAACCAAACTGCCAGTTCACCAAAAGCGTTTATCACTTCGATGGAGGAGCGGCAGGCGTACCGCTTGCGTTATCGCCGCGACGTGTTCGCATACCCATTGCGCCTGCTGCGTCCGGTGGAAGGATCGTCAGGTTCGTCGGAACGAACATCCCGTGTTTTACCGAGCCCTGACCGGCTATCATGTCCCCTACCTTTACATCGGCCAGCGTTACGATCTCGTTGTTGTTTCCAGCACCGGCAGCTGATCCGCCTCCGGGCTCTGCCGTTTGTGCACCTTGCGCCGCCGCCGCTCCCCGGCGGCCTCTTCCCTTGCGAAAGGAGGTGGTTTCGTCAACCTCGATAACCTGGCTCACATGGTCGGGACGCATCACCGTCAGCTTTACATCGTCGATCGCAGTTACCTTGCCTGTGATGTACAGCTTGCCCAGGTCTTCGCGCATTTTCTTTACCTGTGCGGCGTCCACTACGGCGATGAAGAGAGCGTGCATCGTTTTCTTGGGAGCATCCAGCTCCCCCATCGCGCCCACGCCATCGCCTACCTTTATCTCCGTCGCGCGCGTCGGCTGTCTGTCCTTCATCAGGCGGGTATTCGGCGTGAGTACGACTTCGTACACATCGCCGGAGTTGGTTTTGATCGTCAGATGATCGGTGGCAGAGGCGGTAACGGTGCCCCGCACCATGGGACCGCGAGCCAGGGCCGTGCCGTCACCCGGGCTGTCCTGTGCCTGCGCAACTCCAACTGCTGCAATCGCACCGGCCAAAATATACCCGGCCCATCTCGTTCTCATTCTCGTCGTCCTCGTCTATCAAAACCCGTGCTCATACAGACGTGATTTTGTGCTGAAAGACGCGATGAAACGACAAAAAACCTTTTCTTCGGCAGAGGTCGATCTACACTACTGCTATGCCCGAACACGTCGGCACTCCTAAAGACTTACAAGATTCGGCCGCATCCGCCCGCGCTCCATTGCAACCCGGTAAAGGCCAGCAGCATATCGAAGGACACTTTGAGTCCAGTGCCGTCGTTCGCGACATCGTCATCGGCCTCTCCGACGGCCTCACCGTTCCCTTTGCACTGGCCGCCGGACTCTCGGGCGCCGTTGCCTCTTCGCGCATCGTTGTACTCGCTGGGCTGGCAGAGATCGCCGCTGGTTCGATCGCCATGGGACTAGGAGGGTATCTCGCAGCGCGTGGAGATGTCGAACACTATGCCTCCGAGAAAAAGCGTGAGGAACGTGAGGTCGTCGAACGTACCCACGACGAAGAGGAGGAGATCTACGAGATCTTCGAGCAGTACTCGGTCCCACGAGCCAACGCGGCTCCCGTCCTCGAGGCGCTCAGGCAGAATCCTGCGGCATGGGTCGAGTTCATGATGCGCTTCGAGCTGGGTCTTGAAGAGCCTCCCCCCAACCGGGCCCATCGCTCTGCTCTTACCATTGCATTGTCGTACATTGCGGGCGGACTGGTGCCGCTTGTGCCGTACATGCTGGTCTCAGAGAACACACTTGCCCTGCAGTTTTCTATCGCAATCACACTGGCGGCCCTTGCGGTCTTTGGAGCTCTCAAGGGGAAGATCGTTGGCAGTGGCTGGCTTCGTAGCGCCGGCCAGACGGTCCTTATCGGAGGAACGGCGGCCGCAGTGGCATATCTTCTGGCGCGTCTTCTGAATCACTCTGCCTGAGGATCTTTCTGAAGGAAAAGAGATTTATACGTCTCAAGCGAACCGAGGGAGTCCGCCGAAACGAAAAAGCAACAAAAGTCCTGGCAGACCCATCCCATAAACACCGAGTGAATAAGGATGAATATGCCAGCTTCTACTGAAAATGCCGCCGCCTCTCTTCTCGCTCGCTTCAAAGCTGTGCGAAACGCCACAACTGCCCTTTGTCGTCCTCTCACCCCAGAGGACATGATGGTGCAATCCTGTCCTGAAGCCAGCCCCGTCAAATGGCATCTCGCTCACACCAGCTGGTTTTTCGAGACCTTTGTCCTCTCCGAGTTCCTCGCCACCTATACGCCCTTCCACCCCGACTTCCGCTGGCTCTTCAATAGCTACTACAACTCCCTCGGAGAGATGCCCGAGAAGAAGCTCCGCTCTTCCTTCTCCCGCCCCCCGCTCGATCTCATCCTCGCCTATCGCGCTCATGTGGACACATCCATCGAGCACCTTCTTCAGCATCCCACTGAAGACGAAGCCGCACGGCGGATCGCTCTCGGTATCGAGCATGAGCAACAGCATCAGGAGCTGATTGCCACCGACATCAAGCATGCGCTCTTCACCAATCCGCTTCATCCCCCGTATATCGAAGATGCCAATCTGCTCTCCGGTACGACCATCGCTCCTCCCCTCGACTGGATCGACTTCGCACCTGGTCTCACCGAGATCGGTTTTACTCCCGATCCCTCATCGACCGATGCCTTCGCCTTCGATAATGAGACTCCACGGCATCCCGTCTACATCGCGCCCTTTCGTCTTGCCACTCGCCTGGTGACCTGTGCGGAGTATCTCGCCTTCATCGATCAGAACGGCTACAACCGTCCCGAGCTCTGGCTGTCCGAAGGATGGACGACGGTGCGTGCGGAAGGATGGCAGGCTCCTCTGTACTGGCAGAGGGACTCAGAGACAAAATCCGGCTGGGCTATCTATACGCTTCGTGGCCTTATTCCGCTCGAAGATCTCTCCGAAACTCCTGTCTGTCATCTCAGCTTCTTCGAGGCGGACGCCTATGCGCGCTGGGCCGGCTACCGTCTCCCCACTGAGTTCGAGTGGGAGTTCGCCGCGGCACAGATGGGAACGACACGCAGAGAGGCCACATCGCAGGCAGAGCTCCTCACTGATTCAGAGGCCGGCTTGTCTTCCTCGTTGCCGGATGAAGGCGGCGTCACCCGCGCAAACCTGCTCGAGACCGGCCATCTTCATCCCACACCGGCAAGTCATCTCTCGGGGCTGCAACAGATCTTCGGCGATGTCTGGGAGTGGACGGCGAGTCCCTACACCGGATATCCCGGCTATGCTCCTCTTCCGGGGGCCCTGGGCGAATATAACGGTAAATTCATGAGCTCTCAGATGGTGTTGCGTGGTGGTTCCTGCGTCACTCCCGCGACCCACATTCGCGCCAGCTACCGTAACTTCTTTGCTCCGTCGACACGCTGGCAGTTCTCCGGCCTGCGTCTTGCGCGCGACGTTGCCCGATAACATTACGGGTTATTTACAGAGCAAGGCCTTGCCCTTCGGTCTTCATTCAGAAGGCGTTTCATTGTTTTTTAATGCCGCGAACCTTGTCGGAGTAGAAATTACTTTTCCGCCGCTGCCTGTCGTATTTTCCGCATCTCAACCCATGACATATCCCATGTCGATGAGGAATAAAAATATGACAGTTCGTTCCATTACGCGCAGGGCCCTTCAAAGCGCATTTGTTCCAGTTTTAGTCTTTGCTGTTTCAACGGGTGTTGCACAGGGCCAGGGGCACGATCACGACCGTGATCGCGACCATTCCGATCATCACGACAACCGCGGTCAGGACTTTCACTTTCGCGACGAAGACCGCGGCCACTTCGCATCGCACTATCAGAAGGACATCAATCGCTGGCAGCACAACTCCCACGGCCGCCCTCGCTTCTCACGAGGTCAGCGCATTCCTTCCAACTACCGCTTTCAGCCTGTCCCCCGTGCATATTATTCCGAGGTTCCTCCCCCGCCTCCCGGTTACCAATACGGTTACTATGACGGCTACGTCGTAGCCTACGATCCAACCACGCGCATCATCGCCGACGTCCTCGATCTCGTCGGTGCCGCAGTCAATCGCTAAGTTCTGGGAGAGACCGGCGCATCCGTCGGTCTCTCCGTCAAACATCTACCTCCGAGACTCACTCCCCACCCAGACCATCGCATCTTCGATCAGGCGGTTCTGAACGTCGCTGGTGAAGATCCGGTCGCCATGCCCCATATTCATGTAGAGCATGCGATAGCGCGTATTTGTCCACATCACCGGCAGATCGCCTCCGCTGACTACGTCCTTCATGCCCAGCGGATAGTTCGACGGAGCAAGTGTAAGCAACACCTTCACGTCTTTGTTCTCACGTGGCGAAGGCTTCCAGATGTACCACTCGTTCGCAGGAGCAACGAAGCTGGACGGAAGACGTTGCGTCACCGGATGCTTCGGGTCATCCACGGTGAGCGTCACAGGCATCGGTGGCCAGTTATTGCCATAGAAGACGCCTCCTCCAAGAAAGCTCAGAAACCAAGGCCACCGGGTCCCCTTATCGTTGTAAGCGGCGATATGAAATCCCAGCCATCCCCCACCATGCTCCATGTACTCTTCGAAGGCGGTTCGCTGTGCGGGCGTGTGCGGAAAATCGTCCAGCCAAACGATCATCTGATATCCCGAAAGCTTTTCGGCATTCAGGTCATCCCAATTCGTTGTTGCGGTGAACTCGAATTGATCCCGTTTCGCCGCATCGGTATAGAACCGGATCGCCTGATGCGCGAAGTCCACATGATCGTGCTCCACTGTCTCGGAGTAGAACGCAAGCACGTGAAACCTCGTTTGCTGCGCGCTCGCTGCAATGCACAAGGTAATTAAAGCGAGAACGGCTCGCAGAATATCTCTCATCTTCTCTTTATCTCCGGGACTGCTAAAATCGTTGTCCATTGTAGACAAACGTTTGCTTCTGCGACGAATCTTTACTCGGAGATCACAAAAATGCGCCTCCATCTTTCGGGCCGCCTCCTTGGTCCGGCAGCCTTTCTTCTGCTGACACCGATGCTGCCAGCGCAAGCACCCGCTCCTCAGACTACGGTCATCAACCGTGATGCATCCGTCTACAGCGAAGCTACAGGCAAAACCTTCGTCGTCGACTCCTCACACGACTCCATCGCGGTCATCTCGCCGAAGAAACCGTCCGCAAGCATCAAAGTCGATGCTCACCCTATCGCACTCGCTCTCAACCGTCGCACCGGGATGCTCTACACCGTCAACTCGGGCTCCCGCTCTGTCTCCGTCATCGATACTCGAACCAACGCGGTCACCGCTACGGTTCCTACCGCAGCGCGTCCTTATGCAATCGCGGTCGACGAGGTCGCCAATAAGGTCTACGTCTCGAACACCTTCAGCAACATGCTTACGGTCGTCGATGGTGGTACCAACACCGTGTCCAATCTCCGCACCGGCTCTGCCGACGCCATCCTCACCGACTCCGATCGTCAGCGCGTCTATCTCCTTGGCTATGAAAGCGACACCGTGACAGAGCTCGATCCTGCTACGGGAACCACCACAAAGCTCCCCGTGGGGGCGATGCATCTCTGGGGAATGGCCAGGGCGGGGAAGACCCTCTACGTCTCGCACGTTCAGGACGCGGAGATCGCGGCAATCGATCTGGAGACTCATGCCATCCACACTCTTCCGACAGGCAAGATGCCCTGCGTCATAGTGATAGGAGCCTCGGGCCTGATCTACGTGGCTAACTATGCCGACGGAACCGTTACCATCCTCGATAAGGATCATCCTCCTGCGACGGTAGCCGTCTCTCCTCATCCTCAGGCTCTCGCCCTCGACGAGCAGGCGGGTCTTCTCTACGTAGCCAGCCCGCAGCAGGATACCGTCACCGTAATCGATACCAGAACACGACGCATCCGTAAGCGCCTCAATGGTCTCAGCCACCCCTATGCGGTGGCGCTCAACCCGTCGACTCATCAGGCCTATGCCGTTAATCTGGGGGAAACTCCCTTCACCCCTCTTGACCGTCCATAACCTGCTGACACCGTGGCGTCAGCAGGTTATGATTTCTCCGAACTGTCAGGTAGAGAACCTGCATCCAATTGCAGAGCGGGTAAAGCCGCGTACCTTAGGGAAGGGAAATCTCGTACAGTGCCCATGACACCCGCGGTTGTTGACTCGCCGCTACGCGAGCAACTACTTGTCTCATCTCCTGCAGACGCTGTGGCCGCCGAGGTTCGTGCCGGTCTTACCAGCACTCCAAAGACACTCTCTCCCTGGCTCTTCTACGACGAAGAAGGCTCCCGCCTCTTCGAAGCGATTACCGAGCTTCCCGAGTACTACCTCACCCGTGCCGAGCGCGATCTCTTCCTCGCTCACGCCGATGAGATCATCGCTCTTGCCTCGGAACCCACCGGGAGCGACCCGACTCCTATGCTGACGCTCATCGAGCTCGGCGCAGGGACCGCCACCAAGACCGGAATTCTGCTTGCCTCAGCGGTGCGCCGTCAGCGAACTGTCGTCTATCAGCCGGTCGATGTCTCCGAGACGGCCCTCGCCGAGGCTACCCAAAACATCCGGACCCACGTCCCCGGCGTGACCGTACGATGTCAGGTCGCCGATTACACGACCCAGGCGCTGCCCCTGAACCGTCTTCCCAACACGCGCACACTTGCCCTCTACATTGGTTCCAGCATAGGTAACTTCGCTCCCGAGGATGCCTGCGACGTGCTCTGTAATCTTCGCGCCCAGCTTCTTCCCGGCGATAAACTTCTGCTCGGAACCGATCTCGCTCCGGGGCCAACAAAATCAGTCGCCGATCTCGTCGCTGCTTACGACGATGCCTCTGGAACCACGGCTGCCTTTAATCGCAACGTCCTCGTGCGCCTCAATCGCGAACTCGGTGCCGACTTCAAGACCGAAACCTTCGATCACCAGGCACGGTGGAACTCTTCTGAATCCCGCATTGAGATGCACCTGGTCTCGAGCATCGCCCAGAAGGTTCACATCCCCGCAAATCATGCAGGTACTGCGCTAACGGTCAACTTCGCACGTGGAGAAACCATCCATACCGAAAACAGTTACAAATTCACTTCAGGCCGCATTCAGGAGCTATTACATGCGGCAGGCTTCACGCTTACCCAGACCTGGACGAATGCGCGACATCTCTTCGCCGTCAATCTGGCAACAGCCGTCTGAGTAAGAAAGCGGTCAGCCTCTTCTCCACTCCCCGCTTTTGCCGCCACTTTTGCTGATGAGTTCCACCTCGCGTATGCGAATCCCTTTGTCGAGCGCCTTGGTCATGTCGTAGACCGTGAGCGCTGCGACAGAGGCAGCAACCATCGCCTCCATCTCCACGCCTGTCCCTGCGACGGTCGCGGCAGTCGCTTCAACCGCGACTCCACCTTCGACGATGCGCGCCTCCACATCCACAAAGCTCAGCGCGAGCGGATGGCACATCGGAATCAGCGTAGATGTCTGCTTGGCCGCCTGAATCCCCGCAAATCGTGCGACCTCCAGAGGGTTGCCCTTGGGATTCTCCGGAAGCGCAGCAAGAGTCTCCGGGGACAGTTCCACGAAGGCCCTCGCCTTTGCCTCGCGGCGTGTCGCGGACTTCGCGCTCACATCCACCATGTGAGCCTGTCCCTGATCGTCATAGTGCGATAGCTTCATCCGTTCGATCGCCTCTTCTGTGTAGCGGAGAGCACCTTAATCTCTGCGATGACTGCGAGGATCATGATAACCTCCACTGCCATCGAAATCGGATCGCTCATATCGCCAAACACGTGACGATGGCCTGGGGCAAAGCAAAGCGCATAGGCCAGAGCGAGACTGGCAAACAGCAGTATCAGCGACCAGTTTTCAGCGTTTCTAATGATCCTCATTCTCTCCATGATAGAAGGAGCGCCTGTAGGAATGTTTACTTCGGAAGAATCGTGATGACGTCGCCGGGATAAAACCGTTCTATATCGGGAGGAAGAACGGCATAGCAGTTCGCTCGCGCGTTCGCTGCCATATCGCCGGACCCCTGCCAGACCACCAGACTCACCTCAGGCCTTATCCTGCTCGAAATCATCTTTGCGGGCAGGACGCGGGTAAGCCCCGGCTTACCTGCCACCTCGTCTTTGAGAGTCGCCTGCGCAAATCCCGGGCCTTCGACCGTCGCGCCACGCATCGCTCGCAGCATCGGCTCAACAAAGCAGGCAAACGTTACCTGTGTTGAAACCGGATTTCCCGGTAGACCGAAGAAGAATACCGCGGGCATCCCTTCACGCTTCGGAAGCCGCCCGAAGACAACCGGCTTGCCCGGCTGCATCCTTACCCCCGTAAAGAAGAACTCGGCTCCGAGCGAAAGCAATACCTCCTCCACCAGATCGTACTCACCCATCGAAACTCCACCTGTAAGGAGCATCAGATCGGCTGTTCGAGCTTGCAGGATCGATCTCTCAAGCTCATCGCGTCTGTCCGGCGCAACCGGCTGACGCAAGGGCCTCCCCCCGGCCTTGCTTACCAACGCGGCCAGTCCGTAGCTGTTCGAGTTGCGTATCTGTTGCGGTCCGGGAACTTCCCCGGCATCGACAAGCTCATCTCCTGTCGCCAGGATAGATACGGCGGGTCTCGCAAAGACGTCGAGTCTTGTCGCTCCACAGGCGGCGGCCAGAGCAACCGCTGCGGCATCCATCTCCGTGCCCGGCATCAGCACCTCATCGCCTTCGCGAGCCTCGCTTCCACGGGGAACGATGTTCTCGCCTGCCGTAATCTGGCGTCCCTCCATCATCCGAATCGCCAGTGCCACGCCAGCGTCTCTCCGCTCCACATGCTCCAGCATCACCACCGCGTCCGCGCCCTCCGGGACAGGCGCTCCCGTCATGATCTCGATCACCTGACCGGGCCCCAGGGAGCCGCCCTCCCACCGTCGGCCTGCCTGCACCTGGCCTGCGACCTCAAGCCACACCCCTGCCATTGCGTCCGTGGAACGCACAGCGAACCCGTCCCGCGTCGAGCGGTCGAATGGAGGTTGATCGCGATCCGCCGTAATCGAACCTGCCAGAACCCGCCGCAACGCATCGTCGATTCCTATGGCTTCCTTCTCTGGCCGTACGACATGAGCCGCCTGTTCCAGCACCATTGCCAACGCCTCATCGAAGCCCAACACCCGTTCATCACCGCCGCCTCGAACACTGGCCGATCTCATCTTCTAACCTCTCTTCGAAAGCAGAAAGGCCCCGGCTCAACGCCGAGGCCTTTCCTGTTACGCATTGCCGGGCTGCCTTACTTCTTGCCGCCCTTGGTTGCCTTGTAGCTGGACTTGACCTCTGCTCCGATGCCGGAAAGGATACCCTTGACCTCTTCGGAACGAGGACCGTCGGGAACCATCGCCAGGTACTCCTGATAGGCTTCGACGCATCCGGGAGGAGCAACGATCTTCTGAGTCTTCGGATCGACCGTTGCCTTCGGAATCAGTGCCTGTCCCTTGATGTAGTACGCATCGGCACGCTTTGGATCGGCAGCAATAGCCTTATCGGCTGCGGCTGCAGCTTCGTCAAGCTGACCGGCGTTATACAGGGTGGCAGCTTCGTTGTAGAAGTACATTCCAGCGTTGGCGGGCAGTGCCTTGGCAGCTTCTTCATAGGCTCCCGAAGCTCCCTTGCCGTCGCCGCTCTTCGCCAGGGCTTGGCCCATCTGGTTGTAGGCTGCCGCTGCGGTCTCAACATTGGGCTTCTTCGAGAGCCTTCTTGTAGGAGGCCGCAGCTTCTGAGTACTTTGCCTGGACGGTCGCATCGACGGGCTTGCCTGCAGCCTTGGCAGCCTTAGCTGCCGCGTCCGCCGAACCGAGCTGCGCGTCGCCCAGCGCTACCCACAGGATGCCTTCATCCGGCTTCTGCGTGGTCGCCTGCTGCATCGCGGTGATCGCCGAGTCGAAGTTACCGGCCTTCGTATCCGTGCGGGCCTGCGTCAGAAGAGCATTCAGATTAGCGATCTTCTGGTTGGCAGCCGTCGCCTCGCTGTTCTTCTTCTTGTACTCTTCGAGCTGCTTCTTCTCCTCAGGGGTCATCTTGTCGATATATTCCTTGCGGCTCATATCGAAGTTCAGAGGATGATCCTCACCCGCTGCAAAGGTGACGTTGTCGAGATAGTCCACGCTCTTGTCGTCGACAAACACGATAGCAAGATAAGTTCCCGGCGCAATTCCCGTTCCTTTGAAGTTGCCTGAGGAGTCGACGTCAAAGGTGTTTGTGTACTTCCGGCTTTTTTCATCGGCGGAGCGGTCTTGGGTCAGTTTTATCTGGCCCTTAGGCAACGGTGCGCCAATCGCGTTGTTCACATGTCCGTGGACGCTTGCAGGCGCCGGCTGAGCCCAACCGCTCTGGGCTGCCAGAGCGAGCACGAGCGCCAGACAGGCTGCCAGCCCCACGCTCCACTTTCTTCCGATACGATTCATCTCTTCGTTCTCCTGGTTTTCAGTTCTCGTCTGACCGCCAACGGCCGGTCATGGCTGGTTCTCAAAATCCTGTAGCACCCTGCTCCCGGTTGGATGCCGTTTTCGAGCTGGCATAGGGTATAGGGTCCACGGCTCCGGCCTCACGAAACGCCCGCAGACGCAGAACGCAGCTTTCGCAGACGCCACACGCCTCCCGCTCACCGGAATAGCATGACCAACTTACATGGAACGGAGCGCCCAATTCAACTCCCAGCTGCACAATCTCGCTCTTTCTCATAGAAATCAGAGGAGTTTCCACCCGAATATCGCCCTCCCTGGTCCCCTGCCGAATCAGCTCGTTGAAGGCGTCGTAGTACGCGGGCCGGCAATCCGGGTAGCCCGAGCTGTCCTGCTCCACAGCCCCGATAAAAACTTTTTTTGCTCCCACGACCTCCGCCCAGCTCACTGCAGCGGAAAGAAAATGCGCGTTGCGGAAGGGAACATAAGTCACGGGAATCTCCGTCCCAATCGCCGCCTCCTCCGCCGGAGCATCCGGAACCGCAATCGAACTATCCGTCAGGGCCGAGCCCCCGATCCGTCGGAACAGGTCCATCTTCAGCGGCAGAAACTCCTTCGCACCCGTAAGCCGCGCTGTCTCCGTTGCTGAGGCCAGCTCGCGCGCCTCCGTGCGTTGTCCATAGCTGAAGTGCAGCGCATACACGTCGTAGTCCCGAGCAGCCAGCGCCGCGCACACCGTCGAATCCATCCCTCCCGACAGGCACAGCACCGCCCGCGGACGCAGACTCGTATCGTTTGTCTGAGCGGTCATTCTCCTTCGTCCTCCAACACCTCTGGGCTTCCCGCATCTGCGGGGAGAAGCTCCCTCGCTGCGGTCTCATCCTTTCGGTGCACCATCAGTCTCGCTCGAAACGCAGCTCCCAGAAGCTGATTGGCGCTCTCGCCGTGCAAAAAACATTCGAGTCCGGCCGCTTCCAGCATTCCTTTCGCCATCTGCGCCTCTACCGGGTCTTCGAACCGGGCCACCGTCACAAACTGCTCCGGGTCAAACTCCGCTGCTCTCATCAGATCGTTCATGGCGCTCTCACTTCGTCTCGTACGACTGCAGATGCGCCGTAATCGTGCCCCAGAACAGGCTCGCCCTTACCTGCACAGGAATATGCCGGGCATCGTCCGTATACCAGATCCAGATCTTTCCGCGATTCTTCACCACACCCTCATCGGCGGTCGGCTGCACCCTCACCGTCTGGAAGGTCCCGGCCGGAGTCTTGATCTCCTCCTTGGCCTCCACCTTCATCGTCACCGTGACCGTGCGCATCGAATCCGCCAGCGGAAACCGGAAGTTTTGTCCCACGACCAGCGGATGCGACCCCACATAAAAGATCGCCGACAGCGAATCGGTCACGCACGCCGGAATCGAGGCCGTCAGCTGCTTCGTCGTCCCCTTCACCAGGTTGCGCTCCACCAGCGTCTGCTTGCCCTGGCCGTAGTTGAAGCTCAGGTCGCTCGAGATCTTCCTTCGTCCCTCCAGCGTCTGCTTTGAAAATCCCGCCGAGCACCCCGTCTTCGTATCGAACGACGACTGAAACTTGTCCACCACCGGAAAGAGCATCGTCACTCCGCCAACCGTATCCGCCGTTGCCGTAACCTTCTGCGTCGTTCCCTGCTGCTCGATCTGAAAGACCGCAACTGCAGCCGTAAACACTCGCCAGTCCACCGTGTAGGTGAGCGTCTGCTTCGTTGGAAAGACATACGTGGACGGAGGCGGTTCGAGTGTCGGGATCTGGACCGGCGGCGGGGGAGGGAAGAGCCGCTGCGTCAGCGACTGCGCCGGGCAGACCGCACACGCCAGCCAGAAGAGAATCGGAAGTAAAAAGACAGTGGAACGTTTCGACAGGGCTAGCTCACAGGAGTTGGGATTAAACGGTTAAACAATAAAATCTGCTGCACACGAATTTGTCTACCGGCATCACGTACAAAAACAACACTGAAGACCAGAGCCTCAATTCGAGGATTGCTCTCAAGGCAATCTCCCGGCGCCCCCTACCGTCGAAGCAGAAGACGCGCCGCCAACACCGCGTAAAGCGCGGCAGCACCCATAAGAGCATTGTACTCGCGATGATGCAGATATCTCTCCCGCGAGAATCTTCCCGGCGGCAGATCGTTCTTTGCCGGGGTCAGCCGGGGCAGCAGTCTCGGAACCTGCCGGGCGTAATCGTCGAAACCGGCGAAGTTGGCTCGCAGGTATTCTTCTTCCGACCGGATCGTCGGAAGGTAGATCGCCAGAAATCCCACCGCCAGGGCGACGAAGATGATCCAGCTTCCCGAAGCCCATGCGAAGCCGAATGCAATCATCATCGAGCCCAGGTACAGCGGATTCCGCGTATAGGCATACGGTCCCGTCCGCGTCAGCTCCGCGTTCTTCTTCACATATCCAGCCGCATAGCCACGCAGCCAAACCCCGGGAGCCACCAGCAACAGACTCAGAAGCATAAGCGTCCACGTAGGCCGCGCCAGCCACAGAAACCACGCCGCAAATAGAAATCCCAGCGGCACGCGGATGCGCCGGGCGATGCGCTGCCAACTGCTTCGTTCACTCACTCGTCTACCTTACCTCGTTCGCCCCAGCTGCTCCATCGCCACTTCGACCACCTCATCTACTGTAATTGCCAGCAAACCGGCCTCGGGCTCCGCCAGTCTTCTGTGGTCGCGCCGCTCGCCGCCATGGCGAAGCACCTTTGCCTGCGTGCCGTACGGTCCGTTCCGAGCCGGATCAGTCGGTCCAAACAGCGCCACAACCGGCCGTTCGAGAGCGGCAGCCAGATGCAGAGGACCGGTGTCTCCCGCAATCACCAGACTTGCCCGCCGCGTCAGCGCGATCAATTGTGGAAGATCTCCTGACGCCGCCGCAGCATATCCTTCGCTTGCGCGCACCACGCCCTGCGCAGTCGCGTCCTGTGCTCCGGATGCGTTCACCAGCGTCCGGTACCCCTGTCTTCCTAACTCCGCTGCCACTCGGCCAAACCGTTCGGCGGGCCACTGCTTCGCTCCCCATCCCGCCGTGGGAGCGAGCAGGACAAATCGCTCTCCACCTGGAAGCAGCCTCTTCAGCAGAGCATCGCACGCCTGTTCTACGGCGTCGTCGATTGCAAATTCCACGCCTGCTGGACGAAGCGGCAGTCCCACAGCACCTCCCAGCAGCTCACATCCCTGCTCGATCACGTGTGCCGCGCTCACGCGCACCTGCTTACCGTAGAGCCACCGGGCAGGCCTCTCTCGAGGATGGTCAGGTCCGGCAAACTCCTTCGTCCCTGCCATCTTTCCGATGACAGCCGAACGGATCGACCCCTGCATATCCACGCAAAGATCGAACCTTCCATCACGCAGCTCTCTTCTCAGGGCGGCAATCTCACGAAGCGTCCGCAGCGCCACCGGGCGTCCTTTCCAGTCTCGCGTAGCCGCGAGATAAGTCTGGTCGACCAGAGGCGCATGGCCCTTTCTTGCAGCCTTCACCAGTGGGAGCCATCGCGGCTCCACCACCCATCCGATCTGCCACTCCGGGTGCATCTCGTGGAGCGCAGCCACCGCCGGCATCGCATGCAACACATCGCCCATAGCGCCAATCCGCACAATAAGAACGCGCCGCTGCGGCCCTGCTGTCAATAAATGGTCCCGTGTCGCCAAGCGCTCATTTTCTCACGACCGCTCAGAGGTTTTTCTGCGGTCAAGCTCTGTCACCATGGCTATAAGCTGGGCCATAGCCTCTTTTTCGTCGAGCAGCTCCACTCTTAGTCTGGCGACGATCATCGGTCCTATTGTCTCCAGACGATCTCGCAGCAGTGGCGTAATTTTCACCGCATCCTTCTCTGTGGTGACCAGCCCATTGGCTCCCAGCTGACGTGCCCGTTCGAGCAAACGCGCTATGTCCCGCTCTCCATACGGATGATGATCTGGAAATGCCATCGTCTCCATCGGCTCGTACCGAGCCTCTTTCAGCATCCGCGTGAAATTATCCGGCCGCGCGATTCCGCAGAAGGCCAGCGGAAGCGTCGGAAGCGTCTCGCCTTCCGCCAGGCTCAGGCTCCTGTGAATCACCCAGACGGCAAAGCCGTTGCCCCGATCCTGAAGCCTGTCCAGAACAGATTTCAGTTGCTCTGCTTCGTCGTCCCGCACCACGACAACGTTGGCCGCACTTACGGCGGCGATGGGCTCACGCAGGTTTCCCGCTGGAAGCAGAACATCCCGGACGTCCTCGACGGTCAACAGCACGATGTCCATATTGCGTGCCAGTCTCAGGTGCTGAAAGCCGTCATCCAGCAGATGGACCCCGATCTTGTCCCCGCGCCAGTCCTGCTCCGCCAGCAGTCCTGCCCGATACCGCTCCGCTCCTGCGAAGACCGGAACCCCGGCTCTCTGCGCCAGAAGAACCGGCTCATCCCCATGCCACGCCGGATCGTCGTATGGTTCCACGCGCTCCACAAGATTCGAGGCTCGTCCATACCCCCGCGTCAGAATGCTTACGGCATACCCTCTTCTGCGCAGAATGCCCGCCAGCATCGCGACTACCGGCGTCTTTCCCGCGCCGCCTGCGGAGACGCTTCCTACGCTGATCACCGGCGACTGCAGCCGACTCTGCTTCAGCCAGCCCCACTCGTACATCTTCCGCTTTAGGATGACAACCGCCCCATATAGCGGCGAAAGCGGAAGCAGCCAGTTCCTGCGCGCGTTCATGCTCTTGTCCTGTCCAGCAGTCCCAACAGAGCCTCGATGGTTCTCCCTGTAGCTCCAGCCTGTGCCGTAAACACCGTTCTTCCGCGCTCGCCCATCTCGCGGGCCCTGGCCTCGTCCGTCAGCAGACCGATCATCGCATCCGCCAGCCCTGGGGATTCGACAATTCGGATCGCCTCTTCGACTCGCATCGCCTCTACGATCTCGCGAAAGTTCTCGCTTGATCTCCCCATCACCACTGGAACTCCGAATCGCGCAGGCTCCAGGGGGTTATGTCCTCCCGCCGTCACCAGGCTTCCGCCCACAAAAGCCAATGTTCCCAGCGAGTACACCGACGCGAGGTCCCCGATCGTATCCAGCAGAATGATGCCTTCGCGTCCTATCCCACTGCCTCCCGCCTGCAGTCCGCTCGCTCGCACTACGTCGAACCCCGCGGACTCCACCAGTTCGGCCACAGCTCCAAATCTCTCAGGACGCCGCGGAGCGATCACCAGCAGGGTATCCGGCGCTGCCTCCAGAACCTGCGGCCAGGCCTCCAGCAGGATCCTCTCCTCGCCCTCCAGAGTGCTTCCAGCCACCACGACCTTCGTACCCGCAGGTATCCGTTCCTGAAGCAGAGCCGTCATCGAGCTGTCGCCCGGGGCCTTCACGTCATACTTCAGGTTCCCCGTCACCCGCACCCGCTCCGCAGGTGCCCCAATCTTGATCAGCCGTGCCGCATTTTCTTCACTCTGCGCCAGAAATAACGAGACCTGCCGCAGCAGGGGACGCCAAAGCGCCCGTAAACGCATATATCGCGGCAGCGACCGGTCCGAGACCCGCGCATTCACCACCGCTACTGCCACGCCCTCGTTAGCGCATACGTTCATCAGATTCGGCCAGAACTCACTTTCCATCAGTATGAGCAACTCAGGGGCCAATACCTTCAGATAACGCCGTACCAGGACCGCAAAGTCCAGGGGGAGGTAGAACACCGGCGACTCTCCGCCGAACCGCTCACGCGCCAGCCGCTGTCCCGTCTCAGTCGTAGTGGAGACGGCAATGACCCATCCCGGCAACGTCCTGCGCATCTCCCGGACCAGCTCCGTCGCGGCCATCACCTCGCCTACTGAGACCGCATGCAGCCACACTACCTTCCGCCCTGCCACCGCCTTCCGCAGGCCGTCGGGAATCCTTCCCAGCCGTCCGGCCAGGCCCGCTCGATACCGTCCGCTGGTCGCCATGCGCGCCAGCCACCATGGAGCGCCCGCTATCAACACCACTGCCAGCAGCGCGCTGTAAACCGCCAGAATCAACCGATCTATCCCCTTGCTTTACCAGGTGTCCCAGCGAAGATGATAATCAACTTACCCATGAAGTCCCACAGCCTCCATACGTTACGAACGTCACTTTTGGCGATTCTTTTCGCGGGAACCGTTGCCTTGCCCCTGCACGCCTCCGGTAAAAAGGCCCCTCCGCCGCGTCCGGCAAAGGAGTATCCCGCCTTCGATACCCATCCCCAGGAGCAGGTTACAGTGGCCATCGACCCCTGTACCGAAACCCAGGACTGCGACTTCTTCCGCCTTCCCTACATCCGTCACTCCCTCATCCCGGTCCGCGTCATCATCACCAACGACAGCAACACCGCCCTCAATCTCGACGAGGCCCGCATGCAGTTCATCTCCGCCAATCGAGACAAACTGCCCGCTGCCACGCTCGACGACCTCAACCGCCGCCTCTTCTCTACCAAGCAGGCCAAGGGAACTAAAGTTCCACTTATTCCCATTCCGATTCATCATGCTCCCATCGACAAGAAGATCACCCAGGACGACGAGGACTTCGGCTTCAAGTCCACCGTCGTCGCTCCCCACTCCACCCTCGCCGGGTATCTCTTCTACGACGTCAAGGACCTCGACGATCCCCCGCTCCGCGACGCCGAGATCTACATCAAGATGATCCACAGCGGAGGGAAGGAGCTCTTCGCCTTCTCGCTCCCTTTCAACAAATGGCTGGCCGCGCGAAAGACGGCACAGAACGCCTCGAAACCCACTCCATGACAGCGCCCGCCTCCACCTCTCTCCTCATCCGCGAAGCCACCCCGGCTGACATCCCCGAGATGCTGGCCTTCATCCGCGAGCTGGCCGCGTACGAGCGCCAGCCCGACGCCGCTATCGCGACCGCTGAAGACCTCCTCCGCGACGGCTTCGGCCCGCGCCCCGTCTTCCAGTGCCTCATCGCCGAATGGACCGAGAACGACGTCACCGAACCCGCCGCCATGGCGCTTTACTTTCCCTTCTACTCCACATGGCGCGGCAACGCCGGTATCCACCTCGAAGACCTCTTCGTCCGCCCGAAGTTCCGTCGCAAAGGCATCGCCAAGGCGCTCTTCGCCCGCCTCGCCGCAATTACGCTCGAGCGAGGAGACCGCTTCCAGTGGCACGTTCTCGACTGGAACCAGCTCGCCATCGACTTCTACGAACAGATGGGAGCCCACATGCTCCACGAGTGGCGCATCATGCGGATCGACGGCGAAGCGCTCAAATCCCTGGCCGATAAATCCACCCCATAGCCGCAAATCCCCAAACCTCGTCATTCTGAGTCGCAGACGAAGAATCCCTGTATTTTTCCGAACCACCACCGAAAGCCCGGGTTCCCACCCTTTGCGGCACCATCGCAAAGGGTGGGAATGCAGGAATCCAAAGACATCCGAGAGACAATAGAAGGAATGTCCACACCACGAATCAAAGTCATCGGCGGCGGCCTTGCTGGTCCCGAAGCCGCCCTTCAGGCTGCATCCCTCGGCTGTGAGGTCACCCTCTACGAGATGCGCCCCACCCGATCCACCGAGGCCCACCAGACCTCCGACTTCGCCGAGCTCGTCTGCTCCAACTCCCTCAAGTCCGAGTCCGAAAACTCCGCCCCCTGGCTCCTCAAGCAGGAGATGCGCCGCGCCAACTCCTTCCTCCTCTCCGCCGCCGACGCCACCGCTGTTCCCGCCGGACATGCCCTCGCGGTAGACCGCACCGAGTTCTCCGCCAAGGTAGCCGCTCTCATCGAGCAGAACCCGCGCATCACCGTAGTTCGCGAAGAGGTCACGCATCTCGACGAGCACTCCGGCGACATCACCATCCTGGCCACAGGCCCTCTTACCTCTCGCGCTCTCACAGCCGAGATCCAGCGCCTCACCGGCTCCCAGCACCTGGCCTTCTACGACTCCATCTCGCCCATCGTCGACGCCAGCACCATCGACATGGACAAGGTCTACTACGCCGCCCGCTGGGACAAAGGCACCGCCGACTACATCAACTGCCCCTTCACAAAAGAGGAGTACGACCGCTTCATCGAAGCCCTCTCCACCGCCGAGACCGTCCCCGCCAAGGAGTGGGAGCAGATCCCCACACCCGAAGACCCCAACGCGAACGACCGTCATCGCGGTCTCGATGAGCATCGCCACGAAAACGAGCAGCGTGAAGAAAACGACCGTCATTCTGAGCGCAGCGAAGAATCCCTGTATTCCGCCCGAAGCGCCGAAACCGTCAACGGAGGCTATCCGCCATCAGACAGACCAACAGCCCAGCCAAAGTACTTCGAAGGCTGCCTCCCCATCGAAGAGACCGCCCGCCGGGGCCGCGACACCCTCCGCTTCGGCCCCATGAAGCCCGCAGGCCTCACCAACCCGCGCACCGGCCGCTGGCCGTACGCCGCCGTGCAGCTCCGGCAGGAGAACCTCCGCGCCGACTCCTGGAACATCGTAGGCTTCCAGAACCACATGAAGTATAGCGAGCAGGCCCGTGTCCTGCGCCTCATCCCCGGCCTCGAAAACGCGAAGTTCCTCCGCTACGGCCAGATTCACCGCAACACCTACATCAACTCCCCCACGGTCCTTACCGATACCCTCCAGCTGCGTGCTCATCCGCACATTCTTATCGCAGGCCAGCTCAGTGGAGTCGAAGGCTACACCGAATCTATCGCCGGAGGCCTCCTCGCAGGCCGCTTCGCCGCAGCATTAGCGCAGGGCAAAACCCCGACACCTCCACCGCGCCTCACCGCTCACGGCTCGCTGATCCACTACATCACCCATAGCGAGGCCAAAAGCTTCCAGCCCGCCAACATCACCTTCGATTTGTTGCTTCCTCTCGAAGAGGAGCTGCGAAAGAAAATCCGTGACAAAAAAGAGCGTCACCGCATCCAGTGCGAGCGAGCCCTCACAGCCTGGAACGAGTGGCTGGCCCAACCGTCATAACTCCCAGCTAACAACACTCCCAGCCAACATCCGAATCCTAAGCTCAAAAAAGCCGTCATCTCAAAAAGGCCATCATTCTGAGCATCTCTTGTTCCGTCATTCTGAGCGCAGCGAAGAATCCCTGTATTTCGCTTCCACCGCCACAAAGGCAATCCAGAAACCTCAAAACCATCAACCTTTACTCACAACCTCAGAACACCCCACAAAGTGTCATCCTGAGCGGAGCGGCAAAGCCGCGCAGTCGAAGGACCTGCGGTTAATCACCACCCATCCGCCACCAAACCTGTCAATCCCAAATCATCTCTAAAGCAAACAAAACAAGACCCTTCACGCTGCCGATCAATTCCCCTCAATCCGCTACCATTGAATAAGAGAAAATCAGTCGACGCCGCACAGAAGCGGTAACAAAGTACCAAGCTAAGTCAATATTTTTGAAGACTTTGCGAGATATCTAGGGGGAGGGGGCTACTCCTTCTTCTTATTCCGAGCCCGTATCTTGAACCAGATCGGCGAGCCGATAAATCCGAAGCTATCCCGGATCTGATTCGCCAGAAACCGCTCGAAGCTGAAGTGCAGCTTCACATCCTTGTCCGTGAACAGCACGAACGTCGGAGGAGCCACCGCAGCCTGCGTCATGTAGTAAATCTTCACGCGCTTCGACATCGGAACCGAGGCCTTCTGGAAGTCCACGCGCTCCAGAAAACGATTCATGTTTCCCGTCGTAACGCGCTTGCGACGCTCGCGAGCCACCAGCTCGACCTTCTTGAAGACCTGGTCGACGCCCTTGCCTTCTGCCGCCGAGATAAACAGCAGCGGAGCATAGTCGAGATACTTCAAAGCATCACGAACCTGCTGCTCGTAGACTTTTTTATCCGCAGGAGCCTTGCCATCGGTTCGTCCCGTCGTCACCGCGTCCCACTTGTTGACGACGATAATCACGCTCCGACCGCTCTCGTGCGCATAACCGCCGATGTTGGCATCGAGCGCAGTGACGCCCTCAGTCGCATCGATCACCAGCAGCGAAACATCCGCAGCTTCGAGATGCTTTCGAGCCATCACCACGGACAGCTTCTCGGCCATCAGCTTCGTCTTGCCCTTGCGCCGGATTCCAGCCGTATCGACAAACCGGAAGCTGTGACCATCGCGCTCGACCACCTCATCGACCGCATCGCGAGTCGTTCCCGCAATCGGCGAGACGATGGCGCGCTTCGTCCCCGTCAGAGCGTTCAGCAGCGTCGACTTGCCCACATTCGGCCTGCCGATGATCGCGATCTTCGTCTCCAGCTGGAGATACTCGCCATGCGTGCGCAGCTTGCGGACAGGACCGTCTTCATCCTCTTCCATCTCGTCTTCGGCGGTCAGCATGACCTCGGTCGGTTCTTCGGCAACCGTCTCCGGAGGAAGCGCCGCAAAGACCTCGTCCAGCAGGTCGCCGACGCCGGTTCCATGCTCGGCAGAGATCGGGAGCACATTGCGAAGTCCGAGGCTGCGGAAGTTTTCCGCTCCGGCCAGCAGCTCGACCGAGTCCATCTTGTTCACTGCGAGGAAGACCGGTTTTCCGCCACGCATTAGCAGACGAGCAAGCTCGATGTCGGGCGCGGCAAGCTCTGTCCGTCCATCGACGACCATCACGATGGCATCGGCCTCTTCAAGAGCAACCTGCGCCTGACGGAAGATCTCGCTGGGAATAAGGGCCTCGTCATCGGGAACCACGCCGCCCGTATCGACCACGCGAACGTTGCGTCCGGCCCACTCGATCTCGCCGTAGATGCGGTCGCGCGTAATGCCCGGTTCATCGCCGACGATGGAGCGTCGCGAGCCCGTCAGGCGGTTGAACAACGTCGATTTACCTACATTCGGCCGTCCGCAAACCGCGATCAGCGGAAGCTGCGACGACGCGGAATCCTCAGTTGCGACCGAATGCTGTGTAGCGATCAGCTCGGCTTCGCGCCAGCCGTGCTGATCATCGGCCTCTTCGCTCGCCGGACGCGTAACCACAGGCCTCACGCTTGTCGGAGGACGACGCTGGTTGCCGCGTAGCGTCACACGAGCTTCGTACTCGGGGGACTTCTTCGGAACGCGCTTCGCCTTCTCGGCCTCAGCCTTCTTGGCCGCGATCTGCTTGCGTTTACGCGGATCGACTGCGCCGGTCGTGGGAGCGACCTTCGGGGCACGACCCTTCTTGGGTCGGGTACTGGCCTGACGGTGCTTTTTGCCTAGCCGCTTCTGATCGTTTTTTGCCACCGGGAGGGTCCAGCTTTCTCCTCGCCGCTCTTGGACGGCGAGGTCATTCCAAAATCGCCACTTAGCCAGCGGCGCACCACAACCTGTCTATTATAGAAACCAGCGAGCCTTTTGCCGCTTCTTCGCCTTGTCCGTGCCTTCGCCCATCACGATTCTTCCCGCCCCGCTCCAGCCCGGAGAGCGGCTGCCGTCGCTGCACGAGTTCTTCTCGCCGGGAGGAATCCTCTCGCGCTCCTCCCTTGCCTTCGAGCATCGCCGCGGGCAGTACGAGATGGCTCGAGCCGTCGAAAAGGCCTTCGAGGACAAGCGTCATCTGATCGTCGAGGCTGGAACCGGAACCGGAAAGACCCTCGCCTATCTTCTGCCCGCTCTTCGCAAGGCGAGAGAGAATCAGCAGCGTGTGATTATCTCGACGGGAACGAAGAACCTCCAGGAGCAGCTCTTCTTCAAGGACATTCCGTTCCTCGAGTCGCTGCTGGGACCGCTGAAGGTCTGCTACATGAAGGGCCGAGGAAACTATCTCTGCCGTCACAAGCTCTATGCCCTGCGCGACAACCCTCTGCTCAACGGCCTTGAGGAGATCGAGCACTTCCACGCCATCGCCGCGTGGGAGAAGACGACCGAGACCGGCGACCGAGCCGAGATCGATGCTCTGCCCGAGACCTCCGCGCTGTGGCACAAGATCGATGCGCGCACCGAGGCCTGTCTCGGCCAGAGCTGCCCCGACTGGGAGCGATGTTTCGTCACCGCGATGCGTCGCAAGGCGCTCGAGAGCGACATCGTCATCGTCAATCACCATCTTTTCTTCGCCGATCTCAGCATCAAGCAGCAGGCTGCGAATGCGCCCGATGCGGGCATTCTCCCTGAGGCGGCGGCGGTTGTCTTCGACGAAGCCCATGAGCTCGAAGATGTCGCATCGAACTACTTCGGAATCGGTCTGAGCACGCAGCGTGTCGATGAGCTGGTACGCGATGTCGAGATCATGCTGCGGGCGAAGCAGGCTTCGACCTCGGCCATCGAAAGTGCATGTTCGACCCTGCAGAACCGCTCGCGCATGTTCTTCTCCGCGCTCCCCGAAGATGCGAACGGTGCTGGAAGAATGCCCTTCGTCAACCGGCCCGATTTCCTTGAAGAACGCGGTGACTACTACACTGCGACGCTGAACGCGCTCACGCGACTCGAAGGTGAACTGGAGCGCGTGAAGAATGTGGAAGAGTCTGCGGGGCTGCGCAAGCGCACCGCAGACATCCGGTCTCACCTTGTCTTTCTTCTTGAATCGACCAGTCACAACACAGTCTTCTGGATCGAACGACGCGCTGTCGGAGGTGTGCGTGCGGCTGCGAGAGGCTACAGCCATACCGCCTTCAATACTCATCTGCAGGCTACGCCGATTGATGTTTCGGAGCTGCTTTCGACAGCACTCTTCGATAACTACTCGAGTGTCGTGTTGACCTCTGCGACGCTGACTGTCTCTGGCGGCTTCGACCATATCCGCAAGCGTCTGGGCCTTGTCACCGCGCGCGAGTTGATCGTACCTTCGCACTTTCAGTACGAGCGGCAGGCCCTGCTGTATCTCCCCCCGACGATGCCCGATCCGCGTGAGCCGGATTTCACAGATCGCGCCGCCGAGCGTATCCGCCGCGTGCTCGAGATCACGAAGGGTCGCGCCTTCTGTCTGTTCACAAGCTACAACCAGATGCGGATAATCTACGAGCGCATGCTGGCCGAGCTGCCCTATCCTCTGCTGCTGCACGGAACCGCACCGCGCCATGTGTTGTTGCAACAGTTTCGTGATACCCCTAACGCCGTTCTCTTCGGTACCTCCAGCTTCTGGCAGGGAGTGGATGTGCAGGGCGAGCAGCTCAGCTGCGTCATCATCGACCGTTTGCCGTTCGCCGTTCCCACCGACCCCGTTGTCGAGGCGCGAATGCAAGCCATCGAAGAGGCCGGAGGGAAGCCGTTCTTCGACTACCAGATTCCGAACGCGGTTATCACGCTGAAGCAGGGCTTCGGTCGCCTGATTCGTTCGCTCGAGGATCGTGGTGTCCTGATGCTGCTTGACCCGCGTATTCAGAGGCAGCGCTATGGCCGTATCTTTCTCGAGAGCCTTCCGCCGTATCGTCGGACCGACGATATCGGCGAGGTCGAGCGCTTCTTCGCTCAGACCGTAAAATGAGAGTACCGATGGGACGCAACCTGTACATTCTCGCCGCAACGTTGTTCGTGCTTGCGCTGGTCTGCTGTGGCGTGGCTTACACCAACATTGCGCAGCAGCCGGGCTCACCGGGCGATGTCGCATTATGGCGAACGACAGGGCTTGCCCTCTTTGTTGTTGCTCTGGTGGTTGCGCTTGCAGGCATTCTTTCTTCGCTGTTCGAACAGGCAGAGCGCCGGGTCGACGAGGAACGCCGCCAGCGGCGTAAACACTAAGCACCGGAAGAACCGGTACAATAAGAAGAGGCCAGCTGCGCCCTTTCCTTCCTATCTTTGCGCAGCCTGCTGAAAGGTACTAGGAACACCATGTTTGAAGTCACTGTAGAAGCTGGATTCTCCTCCGGCCACTACCTGCGCAACTATCGCGGCAAGTGTGAGAATCCGCACGGCCATAATTACAAGGTCTTCGTCACCCTGGTTGGCGAAGAGCTGGACGAAGCCGGTCTGCTGCTCGACTTCAAACTGCTGAAGCAGGTGATGCGGCCTGTTGTGGACTATCTGGATCACCAGATGATCAACGACCTTGAGCCATTTACGACGGTGAATCCTTCGGCCGAAAATCTGGCACGCTACTTTTACCAGGAGACGGAGAAGCAGCTTCGTGAGATGACCTCGGGTCGTGTCAAAGTCAAGGACTGCACCCTCTACGAGACCGACACCAGCTTTGCGCGCTATTACGAGTAGCCTTTTGCCATGCATCTGATTGAGCTTTACAAATCCGTGCAGGGAGAGTCGTCCTTCGCCGGTGTTCCGTGCATCTTTGTGCGGCTGGCGGGATGCAACCTGCGCTGCGCCTGGTGCGACTCCGAGTACACCTTCAGCGGGGGCAAGCCCTTTACGCAGGACGAGATCGTCGCCCAGATCGAGGCGCTGGCTCCGTGCAAGCTGATCGAGTTTACCGGCGGCGAGCCGATGTTGCAGGCGCGTGAGCTTCTGCCCTTGATGGAGCGCCTGCTGGCCGAGGGATACACCCTGATGATCGAGACCTCAGGCGAGCGTCCTCTGGCCGAGGTGCCGAAGGCTGTGCATAAGATCGTCGATGTGAAGTGCCCGGGCGCGGGAGCTGCCGCGAACAGCTTTCGGATGGAGAATCTCGACGCGCTGACGAAGAACGACGAGGTAAAGTTCGTCATCTCCGATCGCGCTGACTACGAGTTTGCTCGTGATTTCATTCGTGAGCATGCGCTCGAGCGCAAAGCAGGACAGATTCTTCTTTCGCCCGCCTTTCAAAAGGCTCCGAGCCTACTGCGGACCGCCGATAATATGGCGCTCGATCCGCGCATGCTGGTGGATTGGATGCTTGAGGACGGCTTGCCCGCGCGTCTGTCGCTGCAGATCCACAAGTTCATCTGGGAGCCGCAAAAGAAGGGCGTTTAATGCGTCTCTTCCGCATGAGAAGGGGTGAGTAAGCCAGCTCCTTCGTCTGCCGGCAGCTTGATTGTGGGAAGGCTCGCCATCAGGATCGCGAGATCGAGCTTCATATAATTCAGCCGCACGCGAAGGTCGTAGAGCATCGCCTGACGATCGTCCAGATCGGCGATGGTCTGTTTGATCTTCTGTCCCGGAAGGCTGGTCAGATGGTTGATCTTCTCCTGCCCCGGGGCCGTCTTCGGATCGGGAATCCGGCCCATCTCTACCCAGTTGTGGATCAGCCGGTCCTGCCGTGACAGGCCGTCTTCGTCGTTTGGAGCGATGGTGTCCATGAATGACACCACCACCTGCGGATAGACGTTGTTTGCATCCGAAGGATGAGCGAAGACCTTGCTCAGCATGTTGCTCTGCACTGTGAGCTCGCGCGACTCTCCACGGCTTACGCGCAGGCCCGTGAGAGAAAGAGCGGTTGCAGCCGCGCCTCCTACTACACCGAAGACTGCCGCGGCCTGATCGTGCGAGGTAAAGCCGAGGGCGGAGCTCGCCGTTCCTGCGGCGCCTCCGATGATCAGGCCCAGAAGGTTTAGCCTTGCGACCCTGGAGTCGCGGCGCGAGGCCATGTAATTCTGCAGCTCGCGAATCTCGGCGATCTCGGAGTCGACCTGCTCGGCGGATGCGTCGACCTGCAGGGAAGCAGAGGTAATCTGCAGCATGGCCTGTTGTTGCAGATAGAGCAGCTCCCAGCGATCTGCTGTCTCCGGATGAGCGGACAGCGAGCGCAGACGGTCATAAAGAGGCTTAACCCCGATGGCCTGCGCGGTCTGCTCGGCGGCAAGAGGAAGTTCCATGTCCGAGGCTGCTCTCGGCAGGCTCTGCGCCAGCAGAGAGTTTACGCAGAGCGACGCAAGCAAAAGCGGGGTCAAAGCAAGATGTTTGCGGCGTGACTGGGAAAACATGGCGCCAGTCTATGCCGGGGCGTTATCGGCGAAGGTTTGTTTTCTGTTATTTTCATCTCCTCTGAAGAGAGGGCTCGATACGCTAACATCCTGTTATGCGTCTCATTTCTGCTCTGCTCCTGTCTGCAATGACCTCGTGTCTGTTGGCTCAGTCCTCAACGAAGCCGATTGAGGTCAAGGTCGTCGTTATCAATATGTTCGAGGTAGGAGCCGACACGGGAGATGTTCCCGGCGAGTATCAGTACTGGGTCGAGCGCGAGCATCTGGACACGGTATTGCCGTTTCCTGAGGGCTATCACGATCTGCGCATGAACAAAGACGGCGTGCTGGGCGTGGTGACGGGAGTTGGCACGGCGCGGGCGGCAGCGACAATCATGGCGCTGGGGCACGACCCCCGTTTCGATCTGACGCACGCTTACTTCGTGGTTGCGGGGATTGCGGGAATCGATCCGCAGATGGGCTCGCTGGGCTCGGCAGTGTGGTCGGACTACGTTGTGGATGGCGATCTGGCGCATGAGATCGACGCACGCGAGATTCCAAAGGAGTGGAAGACCGGTTACGTTCCCCTGGGGAAGTCCGTGCCCTACGAGCAGCCACGCACAGCACGCTTCGGTGACGACGGCAATGTCTACCACCTGAACCCGGCGCTGGTGGACTGGGCGTTCGGGTTGACGAAGGATATCCAGCTTGAGGACACGTCCGGCATCAAGGAGCGACGCCAGCAGTTTGCCCCGGCTGCGGCGAAGCATCCTCCGTTTGTGCTGAAAGGCGGGAATCTTTCGGCTTCGACCTTCTGGCATGGGAAGCTGATGAACGAGTGGGCTCGCGACTGGGTGAAGTACCAGACCGATGGCAAGAGCACCTATGCGGTTTGCGGTATGGAAGATACCGGGACGTTGCAGTCGTTAACCTGGCTGGCAAGGGCAGGCAAGGTCGATATCAACCGGGTGCTGGTGTTGAGGACTGCTTCGAACTATGACCAGCAGCGCGAGGGAGCCACGGCGGCGGAGAGTCTCGCAGAGACGAAGATCCGGCAGTACAGCGCCTATATGCCTTCGCTCGATTCAGCGTATCGCGTGGGTCACGTTGTAGTGGACGCACTGGTCGCAAACTGGAGCCAGACCAGAGATCATCTTCCGGTTCAGTAAAATGCCTCAGGGCTAGTCGATCATGCGACGAACGATGCTGCGCACGGTCTCGGTAACGACCCCGTAGACGATGTGGGAGGCGAGTTCGCTGGTATGCTCTCGCGTGGTCTGGGCCTGGGGTTTCGCCGTCAGGCCGAGGACAGGCAGGGTACTGTCGTGTGTAAGCGCCACGAGAGCCATACCGAAGCTGGCTCCCTGCTTTGAGGTTGCCGGGGGATAGAATTCAGCGACTGCTCCGTAGGCTGCTCCAACTGCCGCCCCGAAGCCCCAATGGAGGCTCTCCTGGGCGATTCTCCTCTGCCCGTGGGTAAGCTGGCGGCCTGCGATCTTGCGAGTGAGCACCGCTGGCGGCTCAGGCTCACCGTGCGTGCGCGGCGGATAGATCTTTTCAGCAGCAGATTTAGCCGCTGTGGCTACGATTCCAGCCAGTAGGCCCGCGATAGCTCCTTTGGCGATGGATCTGGACCGTGTGCTCACTGGTTCACCTCGATAGGCGATGTCAGGCTAGTAAGATGCGTGGTCGATCTTATCTGCTGTGCGGATAGCTGAAAACTTGTAAGAACTATCCGACATAAGCAGAGGCATCGGTAGAGTCGGAGCCGGGATTGATCTTCGCGGCGCGGAAGACAAGCGTTAGAACCGCTGTGACCGCCAGATTGAGCAGGAGCGCAGGAACGGCCGCATACATCGCATACGTTCCGCCAAGCCATGCAGGAAGATGGAGTGGATAGACCGAGCTCTTGAGCTGGAGCGAGGCTGCCATGGCCGTTCCCGAAGCCATGCCTGCGGCCCAGCCGGCGACCAGCGCCCAGGGATGGAACCAGCGGGTGAAGACGCCGAAGACGACCGAGGGAACGAGCTGGCACATCCAGATGCCTCCCAGAAGCTGCATCTCGATGGCGTAGGGCGCGGGCAGATAGAGGACGAAGATCAAGGCTCCGAACTTGACGACGAGCGAGACGATCTTGGCCATCGCGGACTCTTCGCTGGGCTGCATCTTGCGGCGAACAAAGGCTCCGTAGAGATTGCGGGTGAAGAGATTGGAGGCTGCAATCGACATGATGGCGGCAGGAACCAGAGCCCCGATGGCCACGGCTGCAAGGCAGAAGCCCGCGAACCATTCAGGGAAGGACTTGAGGAAGAGCAGCGGAATGGCGGAGCTTGTGTCTTTGGTCTGGATGCCCGCGGCTAGCGCGAGATAGCCGAGCAGGGCGATCAGGCCGAGCAGGAAGCTGTAGGCCGGAAGCATGGCCGCGTTGCGGCGAACAACGTTGGCGCTGCTGGCCGAGAGAACCGCAGTCGCTGTGTGAGGGTAGAGCATCAACGCCAGCGCCGATCCGATGGCCAGCGTGGAGTAGCCGAGGAACTGGCCCGGCTTGAGGTAAATGGATGCAGCAGGCGTGTGAGTTGCGAGCGCCTGGCTGGCAAGCTGGAAGACGTGTCCGTAGCCGCCGAGCTGGATGGGAATGAAGATCAGGGCCGCCAGAACCATGATGTAGAGCATCACGTCCTTGACGATGGCGATGACGGCAGGTGCGCGCAGGCCGCTTGAGTACGTGTAGGCCGCAAGGATGATGAAGGCAACCGCAAGCGGCCACTCACCATGCAGGCCCATTGCGGACATAACGACCTTCATGCCGACCAGCTGCAGCGCGATGTAAGGCATCAGCGCCAGAACTCCGGTGAGAGCGATGGCAACGGTCAGCCAGCGATTGCCGTAGCGTCCGCTGACGAAGTCGGCGAAGGTGACGTAGCCATGGCGATGGCAGACGCGCCAGAGCCGAGGAAGCACCACCATCATGTAGGGATAAGCGATCACCGCGTAGGGGACTGCGAAGAATCCCATCGCTCCCGCGCCATAGAGCGCTGCCGGGACAGCGATGACGGTGTAGGCGGTATAGAGGTCACCGCCGATGAGAAACCAGGTGATCCAGGTTCCGAAGCTGCGTCCGGCGAGTCCCCATTCTTCAAGTGAGGCAATCCCAGCCGCCGGTCGCCGCCACCGTGCTGCCCAGAAGCCTGCCAGTGTGACCAGAAGGAAGAAGAGGCAGAAGACAGCTAGCGCGGTTGAATGCAATCGAGCGGTACTCCGAGATGAATTTGGATATGAAGAATGTTAGCGCATGAGCGGAGTTTGCCGAGTGCTAGAGACCGCGTCCTGCGTCGTTCCACTCGTAGGCGACCACGCCCAGGTCGCCGAGCGTCTTCAGGACAGTCTCGACATTGCGTCGTACCTCGGGGCGGGCGCTGACTGGAATCTCATGGGCCTCTTCGACGGCGACTACGCGGCCATAGGGCCATGCGCTCTCTGGAATCGCGTTGAGCGCGGTTGGAAGATCGCTGACGCGAACGTCGAGATTGCGTCGTCGTGCTCCCACCGGACGAAGCATACCGCCCTCTCCCAATGCGCTGGTATTTGCGTCAGCCATGAGGACGTGAAGCGTGACCATGCCGCCCTGAACGGTGAGATAGGGATTCTCCCATGAGGTAAGGCTGCGCACGGCCATGTAGCGAGTCTTGGATGGAGGCGGAATAAGCTCCATCTGCTGCCGGGCTGTGGCGAGAGCCTCTTGTCGCTGCTCTGCGAGCGTGGCTGCCGAGGCGCCCTGTGCGGGGCCGCTGGAGCAGCCGGTGAAGACCAGAGGAAGGGCGAGAACGCTGGCGATCAGGAGGAAGGATCGGCCGGTGGGGGTTTGCATATCGGTTATCAGCATACCAAGACTTTTTTACGTTTTGATGGGCTTATTGATCGCCTTTATTCGTGCAGGGAGACCCGTCGTTTCCCCTCGGGCCTGGAGGTACACACATTTTGCCGTCGAAGGATGGCTGTCTCCAAGCGATTTGATCGAACTTCCCCTTTTAAATCCTGGATTTGGCTGGAGGGAGCACTAACGGCCGGTCCAGACGGGAGGCCGCTTTTCGAGAAAGGCTTGGGTGCCTTCGGCTTTGTCGGCTGTTCCGCAAAGCCGTCCAAAGATGCGGCTTTCAAGTCGAAGAGCGGCTTCCAGATCGCGGTCGGCACCTCGGAATACTGCCTCCAGGCAGCCTGTAACGGCCATCGGGGCCATGGCAAGGATGGAGCGGGCGAGTTGTCTGCCTCGCGAAGAGAGCTCGGCCGCGGGAACAACTTCGTCGACGAGCCCGAGCCGAAGCGCCTCGCTGGCGTCTATTTTTTCGCCGGTGAGGAGCAGCTTCAGGGTGGCCGAGGGACCGATAAGACGGGGGAGACGCTGGGTTCCGCCGTAGCCGGGGATGAGTCCCAGCCTGGCCTCGGGCTGACCCAGCCTGGCGGTATCGGCTGCGATGCGCATGGTGCAGGCAAGGGCTAGCTCGCAGCCTCCCCCTAGGGCGAAGCCGTTGATGAGCGCGATAACAGGCTTGCCGCAGGTCTCGATCTGGCGAAAGATGCTGTGTCCGCGTCGTGACAGTGCCTGACCGGCCAGACGGTTGACGTCGACCAGTTCCGCAATGTCGGCACCTGCGGCGAAGGCCTTCTCTCCGGAGCCGGTAATCAGAATGACTCGAACCTCGTCGTCTTCGGCCAGCTTCATGAAGACATACTTCAGATCGTCGAAGACCTGCGTATTAAGGGCGTTGAGAACCTGCGGTCGGTTCAGGGTGACGGTGGCGATCTGGTCTTCTATCTCGCAGAAGAGGGTTTCGGAGAGGATTGCGTTTGTCATGGAGCTCCTCGTGGAACGGTGCGAGTTATGTCTGCGCCATCACCCGTAACGTCGGCGCGGCCTGAAAGCACTGTCAGGCGATAACGATACAATCGAAGACATGATCAAGGGAATGACGCTGGTACGCGAGGTGGGCTCTGCCGACTCTCTCGATAAGCTTGGCCGCCTGCTGCTCTCGCTCGGTTTCGAGGCGGGGAAGGACTGGCAGGATGAGACGGGGAGGGGAACGGCTCTGCTGGCTCCGCTGGGAAATCTGGAGCTGATGACGGGAAGAGCACCTGCGGTGCCTCCGGTTCTGATTGAAGTGTTTGGGCTGGACGCGATCCATGCGGCGGTGGAGCAGTGGATGCTGGCGAACTACCGCAGCGAAGAGATTCCGATGCTGCTGAGCAAGCCGGAGCCGACTCACTGGAATAGCCGTCTGTTTACCTTGAAGCTCGCCGATGGCACATCGGACGGTCTGCTGCTGGGGTTCTGGCAGTCGGAGAACCCGCTGCACGGCAAGCCTGCGGCGATCGAGGGCGATCTCTCGGCGCAGGGGATGCGGTTTGCGATTGTGACGGCACGCTGGAACGCCGTAATTACGGATCGCCTGCTGCAGGGGTCGCTGGATGCGCTGCACCGCAGCGGAGCGGCAAAGGGTGATGTGGAGATTGTGCGGGTGCCGGGCGCGTGGGAGATCCCTTCGGCAGCGCGGACGCTGGCGGAGACGAAGCGCTTCGACGCGATTATTACGCTGGGCTGTCTGCTGCGTGGCGAGACGGCACACTACGAGGCGATCTATACCGAGGTTGCTCGTGGAATCGGGCAGTCGCAGCAGGAGACGGGGATTCCCCACGCCTTTGGCGTGCTGACCTGCGAGACGCTGGAGCAGGCGCTGGACCGCGCCGGTGTGAAGGCGGGAAACAAGGGCTTCGAGGCGGCGATTGCAGCCATCGAGATGGTCTCGATCCAGCGGAAGATTCGTGCGGAAGAGGGTGGGAAGTAATGGGAACTCGACGCAAATCGCGCGAGCTGGCGATGCAGATGCTGTTTCAGGGCGATCTGGGAAAACAGACCCCGGAACAGGTGGCGAAGCTCTTCTGGGACTCGCGTGACGATGTGGACGATGACACGCGCGCTTTTGCCGAGGACATCTATCGCGTGGCGACGACGAAGCAGCCGGAGATCGACAAGCTAATTGAAGCGCACGCTCAGAACTGGCGGCTGGAGAGGATGGCGGTGGTCGATCGCAACCTGATCCGCGCTGCCGTGGCCGAGATGCTGGGAAGCCCGAACACGCCGGCAGCGATTATCATCAACGAGTCGCTGGAAGTGGCGCGAAGGTACGCTGCGCCGGAGTCGATCCACTTTCTTAACGGCGTGCTGGATGCGATTGCACGGGACCTGCTGAAGCAGAGGCTGGCCTGACCTGATGTGGAAGTAGAAGCAAACTAAAAAGCCCTCTCAGCATCGAGAGGGCTTTTTAGTGTCTTGTAGCAGCCTCTTACGAGGTCGCCTTGCGTGGGTGCTGAACGATCAGGTTGGGAGCGACGATCGTCGAAGGATTGTCCGTACGGCTGTCGGGCAGATACAGGGGAAGGCTCGGGGTAATTGCCTTGGTTGGCGTATCCGTCAGGCTCTTGGTGTCGATCAGGTGGACCTTGTTGTCTCCTGAGGTGCCGATATAAGCCGTCAGATCGTCGGAGCTGATGGTTCCGGCGACTGGAGCGGTCGCGCCGGTGAGCGTGACCGGCGTTATGGCGCCGGTGGCCGGTGTGTACGCCGGAAGCGCGCCTGAGCCAAGGTAAGTGATGAAGGCAACGCTGGAGTTGGTGGTGGGAATGACACCGGTGATCGTGCTGGCCGTCACTCCGAGCGAAACCGTGTTGGATGAGTTGCGATTAGAACCGAAGTAGTTCTGATCGATAGTCGGAGGGCACGCATTGATTGGCAGCCCGCCCGCCTTGAAGGCGATATCGGCTAACGTTCCCCCATTGGCTGTTGTCGCTCCAAGGATGTGCAGACCGTCGTTGGTTGCAGCCAGGCGGTCGGTCGGAACGGAGACAGAGTCCGCCAGCGGGTAGTACTCGTTCGAGACGACCTGGCCACTAGCGTCCGGCCCCGTGGTTACGGTGTTGGAGCAGTAACTGCGGCCGGTGGTCGGAGATCCTGCCAGATAGGCGCCCACACTGGGAACCGTTATAGCGAGATCGGATGCCGGATTGGCGAGAGAGATCTGCGACCATCCAGTGAAGGTCGAGTGGACCAGGATCTGATTGGTCGGAGTGAACTTCTGGGGGTTCGTCGGATCGCTTGGGTCCGGAGTTCCCAGAGTGATATAGGCGGTCTGGTTGTCCGGGGTGAACTGCGCGTGAGTCGCAACGCCGCCGTAGGTCGAGGTGACCGTTCCCGTTGAAGCATAGAGGTAGATCAGTTGCTTGCGCGGATCGGAGATGATCAACGATGTGCCATCGGGAGAGATAGCCAGCACCTGTCCGGCGACGAGAACATCTTCGCGGGTCAGACTGTTGGTGGTCGCATTGAAGACCATGATCTCGGTCGGAGTTCCCATATAGATCGATGCGCCATCGTTGGAGATGACCATCGAGTTAGGGGCAAAGGGGAGCCGCACCGGAGCGCCCAGGGTTGGGTTGGTGAAGTCAACCGGAAGGATGTAGCGCGATTGCGTACTTCCAATCCAGAGCTGCGTGCTGTTCGCACCCGGAGTCGTGATTGTGATCGGATTGGAGGCGATGGGCTTGCCATTGCCGAAGAGGCCGATCTCGTTATTCGGCGAAGGATTGCACGAAGGTGGCTGGCAGATTGCCGTAATCGCTGCTGCTCCCGGGAACGGCGGAGTGATTGTGCCGGTGGTTGAAACAGGGATGGTGATCGGAGTTGTTGAGACGAAGTTAAGCGTAAGACCGGTGAGTGTTTTGTTGTTCTTATCAGTAGCAACGGCCGAGAGCGGCTGCTGGTTGTTCTGGTTGACAACGATGCTTGTGGGATTGCCACTTACATTGGGAACAGCCAGGGTGATTTTAGTCGGCGGGCAGGTAGAGAAGAAGCCTGCGCTGGAACCCGCCTGAGTAAGGTCGGCGCTGATGACTGTGGAGCCTGGTTGTTGCGCAGTGGCGATACCGTTCTCGTCGATGGTGGCAATCGTCGTCGACTGGGCGGTGAAGTTAAGGTGGCCGACCTGGCAGGTGATACTGTTCCCGTTGCTGTCATAGGCGCGGGCAACGAGCTGGCGAGTATCAGTCTGCGAGATGCAAGAGAGGCCATCGTATGGATCGGCCTTGACCGTGGCCTGTTGCGAGAGGGGGCAGCAGTTTGAAGACTGGCCGTCCTGATCAGGCGTGGAAGAACATGCAGCTGCCGGCGTCGGATTGCCCAGAACCACGCTGGTAACCTTCGGGTGAATAAAGATCGGCAGCGGGTTGCTGTTGGCGCCGCTTCCGCTGGCAACGACGTAAACCTCTCCAGATTTGCCGGTGACGTTGCAGGTCGTGTAGTCGGGGATTCCGCCACCGGTGTTGCGGTTCCAGTTTCCGGCGCACAGTCTGCCGGCGTTCGGTCCCGAAGGAACTACGTCGGCGATCTGCAGGACATCGTTGGACTGGCGACCGTTAGCGTCGAAGACGCCGTAGGTATAGGAAGACACCGTAACCGATGTTCCCTGGCAGTCCGTCGCCTGAGGCGAAGAGACCTGGCCGATCTGGCCCTGATTCAGGGAAATTCCATAGATCCTGGGCAGCAGGGTAATGGTAGAGACCTGGCCTACGATGGGGCCGTTATCGCCGCCATTGCAGAAGACGGCCTTGCTTCCGCCTTTGCCGCAGCCGGAGATGGAGATGCCAAATGGGATTGTGAACAGAAATAAGATCGCTAGAGTAACAAACCGACGCATTGAACCTCCCCGTTCAACCGGAACGCAGGCTGAACGGTTTCACCGCAGACGCTGGAATTCCCGAGGCTTCAGTGTATAAAGCCGAAGTCCCGGAGGCAAATGAAGGACGGCTATCTTTTGGACGCAGCCGCTGTTTCTCTGTAACCGCGGCTGCGCATATTGATCTGGTTCAGTTCGCCGGCATCTCGGTTTCGAACCAGTTGAGAGCACGTTCGAGCACGTCGCGCCGATGCTCCGGAGAGCGAAATGCATGGCCTTCATTGGGGTAAACGACGAGTTGCGTCTTTACTCCCTGAGCCCGGAGAGCATGCCAGAACTCGAAGCTCTGGGGAGCGGGACACTCTCCGTCCCGGTCTCCAACGACCACCAGGGTCGGTGTCTTAACTTTTTTTATGAACTCGATCGCCGAACTCTTCCTGTAGACCTCGGGGTCGTCGTAGACGCTTGCTCCGAAGAACGGAGTCATCCACTGATCGATGGAGTTCTCACCGTAGTAGCTCTTCCAGTTGCTGATCCCGGCTCCCGCAACTGCCGCGTGGAAGCGCGTGGTCTGCGTGACCGTGAACATAGTCATGAAACCGCCATAGCTCCAGCCGGTAAGGCCTTCACGATTTTTGTCGATAGGCAGGCGAGCCTCGAGCGTGTCCATGCCGGTGAGAATGTCGCGAAGGTCGCCGTAGCCGAAGTCCTTGATATTGGCCTGGGTAAACTTCTCTCCCTGGCCGTAGCTTCCACGCGGGTTGGGCATAAAGACGAAGTAACCGAGCGCGGAGAAGGGAACTCCGCCGTATCCGACCCCCGGCCAGCGGGGTGAAACCGCGGAGGACGGTCCGCCGTGAACGCTGACGACGAGGGGGTACTTCTTCGCTGGATCGTAGTTTGCCGGATAAAGGAGCCAGCCCTGAACGTGGAAGCCCTCATTGGTCCACTCGACATTCTCCGTCTTGCCCCACAGCGGCTTAATAGAGTCGTTGAAGTGAGTGATCTGCTTGAGATTGGAGAGCGGACCAGCCCAGACCTCGGGAGCGTGGTCAAACGAGCTGCGAACAAAGGCGGCGTTCTGATTTTTTGAGAGGGAGACGCTCATTACCGAGGTGCCGGAGCCGATGGATTCCGGCAGGGTGAGGTTGATCTTCGGAACATCTGCTCCTGAGTTTATGTCGAGCGCAGTAATGTGGCTGGAGCCGCCGCCGTGCTCGCTGACATAGAGAGTCTCGGGAGTGAGCCATTGGATGAAGGCGACCGATGCCGCGCGATTCGGCGTAATGTCCTTCGGCTCGCCGCCCGTGGAAGGAATGAGATAGATGTCGCCACCGGTGGAGCCCTGATCGCTCATCAGGCCGCCGATAAAGGCGATCTGCTTGCCGTCGGGGGAAAAGCGGGGGACGGCGATCTGCAGATTATGTAGGGAGCCGGAGACCTTTGTCGTATCGAGAATCGCATGCAGCTCGGTGTTGACGCGCTGCAGATCGGCTGTGTAGAGCTTCGCGACCCACCAGTTGTTCTCGCCGGGGGGATTGGCGGCGACAAAGGTGATCTTGTCGGAGGACGGAGCCCATGAGAACTCGTAGACGTGTAGATTCGAGGGGGTCAGCCAATTCCCCGCTCCTGTAGCCAGATCGACACTATAGACGCGCTGGACCTCGACACCATCCTCGCCGATAACACCGGACCAGGGCTTCATGGCAGCGAGAGCACCGGCGGAACGCGTTGCATTTTCAACAAAGAGGAAGGCTATCTGTTTACCGTCAGGCGACCACGCGATGTCATCGATGATTCCGGTGAGATGGGTCAGCTGGCGCGACTCGCCGGACTTCTTCGACCAGACGAAGATCTGCGGCTGGCCATTGTGCTCCGGTGTGCAGGAGGACGCATAGGCAAGAGATTGACCGTCAGGCGACCAGGCGGGAGCATCGCTGCCACAATCTGCCGCATCGCCCGCCGGCCGGATGGAGATGTCTTTGGAAGGATTGGAGATCTCGCTCAGATGTACCTCGTAGTCTTTCACCCCACGCACTGACCAGGCCACGGTCTTCCCGTCGGGGGAGATGTCTGCCATCGAGGGGGTACGGGTCTTCCCGAGGGTGTCGAGGATCGTGCCGATGCGGGGATCGGGGAGCTTTGCCTGGGCTTCGGCGGAAGGGAAAGCGTAGAGAGGGAGCAGTGTAATGAGGGAACCGGTGAGGAGGATTCGTGCAGACGTCATGGCGATTAGGCTAGCATCCGGCAGCTCTTTCTCTATATCCGTACTTTTTCGCCAGCAGGACTACGGATTCCCGGCCGGAAGAGTGAGTGATTTATGTTTTTGGCCTAAAAATGTTGACCCCTGGAAAGGTTATTGCTATTCTCATAAGGTTCCGCGAGTATCCGGATCGCGCTGAAGGCAACGAAGGCGCAGCGGGCGGAGAAAAGCCCGGGCAAGCTCAATGATTCCACTGTCAGTTGTAGAGACGGGGAGCGTGATTTTGCGCTATACTGGATACAGAGAAAGATAACCGCAGGAGCGACCTGGATTGTTCAGGGAGCAAGTGGCCTGCGGCCCATCGATTACGTGCCTGCGACACCCTCCACCTTGGATGGGCTATGTGGGCCGGAACAGCGAAACGGAGTTGGGCAGGCCCGGAAGCATTTGCTTTATCGGGTAGGCAGACCCGGCCACCGTCGACTGTTTTCGTCTGGTTGTAAAGAGTTTTACAGACGCGAAGCAGGGTTTTCTTCGCTAGGGGGTGCGGTATGCATCCTTGTGTTTGCGCGTGTGGCGCAGGTGCGATTGCGAGAGGGCTCTTATGCGCGCCTGACATAAAGTTAGGTTTTGTAACACCAAGGAGTCCGAGTGCCTACGTTTCATCAGCTCGTCAAGCAGGGCCGCACGCCCACTCGCTATAAGACCGCCAGCCCCGCGCTGCAGGGTTCGCCCCAGCGCCGTGGCGTCTGCACCCGCGTCTACACTCAGACGCCGAAGAAGCCGAACTCGGCGCTCCGCAAGGTTGCTCGTGTTCGCCTGACCAATGGCATCGAAGTTACGACGTATATCCCGGGTATCGGCCACAATCTGCAGGAGCACTCGATCGTGCTGATCCGCGGCGGCCGTGTGAAGGATCTGCCGGGTGTCCGTTATCACGTTGTGCGTGGAACTCTGGATTCGGTCGGCGTGGCCAACCGTAAGCAGAGCCGCTCGAAGTATGGAGCGAAGCGTCCTAAGGCTGCAGCCAAGTAGGCTGCGGTTATCTGAAGGTTTGAAGTTCTAAAGCAGGTCCAGGTCTTGAGAGGTCTACGGCCCTGGAGGAAGAAGAGAAGAAGAAATGCCGAGAAAAGGTTATATCGCAAAGCGTGAGGTCGCAGCCGACCCTGTTTACAACTCCACCCTGGTGACGAAGTTTGTCAACTCGATGATGTGGGGCGGAAAGAAGTCGACCGCGCAGAGCATCTTTTATACCTCGATGAAGAACCTCGAGCAGAAGGGCGGAGACGAGGCCCTGAAACTCTTCAAGAAGGCTGTCGAGAATGTAAAGCCCCTGCTCGAAGTAAAGAGCCGCCGCGTAGGCGGTGCGAACTACCAGGTGCCGATCGAAGTTAACCCGGAGCGTCGCACCTCGCTCGCCATTCGCTGGCTGGTGACCTATGGTCGCGCTCGCGGAGAGAAGGGCATGGTTGAGAAGCTGACCGCCGAGTTGCTGGATGCGGCAAACGGCCGTGGTGCAGCGATGAAGAAGAAGGAAGACGTTCATCGTATGGCTGAGGCGAACAAGGCCTTTGCGCACTACCGCTGGTAGAAATTCTTCGCATTGAAGTTTGGCTTTTAGTTTCAGGATTAACGCAGTTTTACCGCGGGGAGACCCGCAGATGAGAGATCAATCGTGGCACGCACTACACCTCTGAATCGTTGCCGGAACATCGGGATCATGGCGCACATCGATGCCGGCAAGACGACGACGACCGAGCGCATCCTCTTCTATACGGGCATCACGCACCGTATCGGCGAGGTGCACGAGGGCACTGCGACGATGGACTGGATGGAGCAGGAGCAAGAGCGTGGTATCACCATCACCTCGGCTGCGACGACCTGCACCTGGAAGAACACTCGCATCAATATCATCGACACCCCCGGCCACGTGGACTTCACGGCCGAGGTGGAGCGCTCGCTCCGTGTACTCGACGGAGCGGTTGCCTGCTTCGATGCGGTTGCCGGTGTGCAGCCTCAGTCGGAGACAGTGTGGCGTCAGGCTACCAAGTACAAGGTTCCCCGTATCTGCTTCATCAATAAGATGGACAAGGCGGGTGCCGATGCCGTTTACGCAACCTCGACAATTGTGGATCGTCTGGGTGCGCGTGCTGTGCCGATCAATATTCAGATCGGTGCGGAGTCGAAGTTTGCCGGTGTCGTCGACCTGGTCATCATGAAGGCGATTCTGTGGCACGACGAGACCATGGGTGCACAGTACTCGGTTGAAGAGATTCCGGCCGAGCTGATGGATAAGGCTGTCGAGGCCCGCCACTTCCTGCTCGAAGCGGTCGCCGAGCATGACGATGAGCTGATGGGTCTTTATCTCGAGGGTCAGGAGCCGACGGTCGAGCAGCTAAAGGCTGGCATCCGCAAGGCGACCATCGCGATGAACATCTTCCCGGTTCTCTGCGGATCGTCCTTCAAGAACAAGGGCGTGCAGACTCTGCTCGACGCTGTCGTCGACTATCTGCCTAGCCCGCTGGACATTCCTCCGATCGTGGGTTCGAACCCCGACAATATGGAAGAGAAGATCGTCCGCAAGACCGACGACAACGAGCCGTTTGCTGCTCTCGGTTTCAAGATTATGACCGACCCGTTCGTCGGCCAGCTGATCTTCATCCGTGTCTACTCGGGAACGCTGAAGACCGGCGACTCGGTTCTGAACCCCCGCACCGGCAAGACGGAGCGTATTGGCCGTCTTCTGAAGATGCACGCCAACAAGCGCGAAGAGATCACCGAGATCCTCGCGGGAGATATCTGCGCTGCGGTCGGCCTCAAGAACCTGGTGACCGGCGACACGATCTGCACCGATAAGGCTCCCGTTGTGCTCGAGTCGATCGACTTCCCGGCACCCGTTATCGAGCTCGCTGTCGAGCCTAAGACGAAGGCCGACCAGGAGAAGATGGGCATGGCGCTGGCCAAGCTCGCGCAGGAGGATCCTACCTTCCGCGTTCATACCGATCCTGACTCAGGCCAGACGATCATCGCCGGTATGGGCGAGCTTCACCTTGAGATCATCGTCGACCGCATGATGCGCGAGTACAAGGTCGAGGCCAATGTCGGTAAGCCGCAGGTAGCTTATCGCGAGACGATTCGCGGCAACGCCGAGGCTGAGGGTAAGTACATCCGCCAGACCGGTGGTTCGGGTAACTACGGTCACGCGAAGATTCGTATCTCGCCCAACGAGCCGGGCAAGGGTTACGAGTTCTCGAACGATATCAAGGGCGGCGTGATTCCCAAGGAGTACATCAAGCCGATCGACCAGGGCATTCAGGACGCGATGACTCGCGGCGTGCTTGCAGGCTACGAGATGGTCGATATCAAGGTTTCGCTGTACGACGGAAGCTATCACGACGTCGACTCGAACGAAATGGCGTTCAAGATCGCCGGTTCGATGGCCTTCAAGGAAGCTGCCCGCAAGGCGAAGCCGGTTCTGCTTGAGCCGGTGATGGACGTCGAAGTGACTGTTCCTGAAGAGTTCATGGGAACGATCATCGGCGACCTGAACTCCCGCCGCGGACGTATCGAAGGTATGGAGATGGTCGGCGGAACCCAGGCGATCAAGGCTACCGTACCGCTGAGCACGATGTTCGGTTATGCGACGCACATGCGTTCTTCGACGCAGGGCCGCGCGAACTACTCGATGCAGTTCAAGCAGTACGAAGAGGCGCCGAAGTCGGTCTCGGAAGAGATTATCGCCAAGGTGCAGGGCAAGGAAGCCAAGGTTTAGTTCGTTAGTTACTAACGCAGTTTGAAGAAGTAGGAAAGACGGAGAGAGGCAATGGCGAAGGAGAAATTTGATCGTTCCAAACCGCATGTGAACATAGGGACGATTGGCCACATCGATCACGGCAAGACGACGTTGACGGCAGCGATCACGAAGGTG
>Ga0255336_100421_pt1 | contig 70340 bp, 70 predicted proteins | sample MeOH1_35cm_T3_17_FD_189102 | JGI IMG/M metagenome (GOLD analysis project Ga0255336, IMG submission 189102) | Sandy soil microbial communities from University of British Columbia, Vancouver, Canada - MeOH1_35cm_T3_179 | ecosystem: Engineered > Artificial ecosystem > Sand microcosm > Unclassified ... | reverse complement strand
ACAACTCCGCGGCGCAACGCGTTCGCAAGAAGGTCAAGAAGAACGTCGCCGAGGGCGTGGTTCACGTTCACGCGTCGTTCAACAACACCATCATCACGATCACCGATCGTCAAGGCAATGCACTTGCTTGGGCAACGTCGGGCGGTCAGGGCTTCAAGGGTTCGCGTAAATCGACCCCGTTTGCAGCTCAGGTGGCGGCCGAATCGGCTGGCCGCGTGGCGATGGAATACGGCGTGAAGAACCTCGAAGTGCGGATCAAGGGCCCCGGTCCTGGCCGTGAGTCGGCGGTGCGCGCATTGCATGGTCTTGGCATCAAGATCACAGCGATCTCCGACGTGACCCCGGTTCCGCACAACGGCTGCCGTCCGCCGAAGCGTCGTCGTATCTAAGACGCTGTTTTCGCTAGCGCCTGTCGCCGCCGCGCTTGTAAGCCGGCGACCATGGGCCGCTTGCGCTATTGAATTGACTAAGCCCACCGTTCGACCCAAAGGGCTCGGACTAGCGTGAGTGCATGCATTCACGTGATCAATCATAGAAGGAATCAACGTGGCACGTTATATCGGCCCTAAGGCCAAGCTCTCCCGCCGTGAAGGCACTGACCTTTTCCTGAAGAGCGCCCGTCGTTCACTCGCTGACAAGTGCAAGCTTGACAGCAAGCCTGGCCAACATGGCCGCACCTCGGGTGCACGTACGTCCGACTACGGCACGCAGCTGCGCGAAAAGCAAAAAGTGAAGCGCATCTACGGTGTCCTCGAGCGTCAATTCCGTCGTTACTTCGCCGAAGCAGACCGCCTGAAGGGCAACACGGGCGAAAACCTGCTGCAATTGCTTGAATCGCGTCTCGACAACGTCGTGTATCGCATGGGTTTCGGTTCGACGCGCGCTGAAGCGCGTCAGCTCGTGAGCCACAAGGCGATCACGGTGAACGGCGTCGTGTCGAACATTCCGTCGATGCAAGTGAAGGCAGGCGATGTTGTAGCGGTGCGCGAACAGAAGAAGAAGCAAGCCCGTATTCTCGAAGCGCTGTCGCTCGCTGAGCAAGGCGGTCTGCCGAGCTGGGTCGCTGTTGATTCGAAGAAGTTCGAAGGCACGTTCAAGCAGAAGCCGGAACGCAGCGACATCGCTGGCGATATCAACGAAAGCCTGATCGTCGAATTGTATTCGCGGTAATCGGATTAACGGCCGGGGCACCCCGATTGCGTTGCGCAAGGGGGCGTCTCGGCTGTTTATTTTCAGGTTGTTACCGGTCAGCCTTATCGGTGTAACGAGCCGAGGGTATTGAAAAGGAAAACCTATGCAAACCAGTTTGTTGAAGCCCAAGATCATCGCAGTTGAATCGCTTGGCGAAAGCCACGCGAAAGTGGTCATGGAACCGTTTGAACGCGGTTACGGCCACACCTTGGGTAACGCGCTTCGGCGCGTATTGCTGTCGTCGATGATCGGCTACGCGCCGACCGAAGTGACGATCGCAGGCGTCGTACATGAGTATTCGACGCTCGACGGTGTGCAAGAGGATGTGGTCAACCTGCTGCTGAACCTGAAGGGTGTGGTCTTCAAGCTGCATAACCGTGACGAAGTGACGGTTACGCTGCGCAAGGAAGGTGAAGGCGTTGTCACCGCGGGCGACATTGAACTTGCGCACGATTGCGAAGTGATCAACCCGGATCATGTGATTGCGCATCTGTCGAAGGGCGGCAAGCTCGACGTGCAGATCAAGGTTGAAAAAGGCCGCGGCTACGTGCCGGGCAATGTGCGTCGTTACGGCGAAGAATCGGCCAAGATCATCGGCCGCATCGTGCTGGACGCGTCGTTCTCGCCCGTTCGCCGCGTGAGCTACGCCGTTGAAAGCGCGCGTGTCGAACAACGTACCGACCTCGACAAGCTCGTGATGAACATCGAGACCAACGGTGTGATCTCGCCGGAAGAAGCAATCCGTCAATCGGCGCGTATTCTGGTCGACCAACTGTCGGTATTCGCCGCACTGGAAGGTACCGAAGCTACGGCAGAAGCACCGTCGCGCGCGCCGCAGATCGATCCGATCCTGCTGCGTCCGGTTGATGATCTCGAACTGACGGTTCGTTCCGCGAACTGCCTGAAGGCCGAGAACATCTACTACATCGGCGACTTGATCCAGCGCACTGAAAACGAGCTGCTCAAGACGCCGAACCTGGGCCGCAAGTCGCTGAACGAAATCAAGGAAGTATTGGCGTCGCGTGGTTTGACGCTCGGCATGAAACTCGAGAACTGGCCGCCGGCTGGTCTGGACAAGTAATCCCGGGACCTGAACCCGCCGCTGCACTGGCAAAGACGCGGATTTTCCTTTAAAATCCGCGTCTTGTCTTTTTTCACTACCGGCCCGTGCACTCGCCGCCTCAGGGGAAACCGAGGAGCCGAGCGTGATAGAAGAGCTGGAACAAAACTCTGAATCAAAGGAATTAACATGCGTCACCGTCATGGTCTGCGGAAACTGAACCGCACGAGCAGCCACCGTCTGGCAATGCTCCGTAACATGTCCAACTCGCTGATCGAGCACGAAGTCATCAAGACCACGCTGCCGAAGGCGAAAGAACTCCGTAAAGTCGTCGAGCCGCTGATCACGCTCGGCAAGAAGCCGTCACTGGCAAATCGTCGTCTGGCGTTCAACCGCCTGCGCGATCGTGACTCGGTCACGAAGCTGTTCGAAGTGCTTGGCCCGCGTTACGCCACCCGTCCGGGCGGCTACCTGCGCGTGCTGAAGTTCGGTTTCCGCGTTGGCGACAACGCACCGATGGCACTGGTCGAATTGCTCGACCGTCCGGAAGTCGAAGAAACTGAAGTGCAGGAAGCTGAGTAAGCTTTTTAGCACCCGAAGAAAAAGCCAGGCAGCACGCCTGGCTTTTTTGTTGGCGGGAAGAAAGCCCACGCGGCACAAATGCCTGGCGGCCAAATGCCGCAAGCTCGCCGCAGGCATCTCCGCGGTCGCGCGAAGCTAGGTGATACGATAGTGACAGCTGATCGTGCCCGGCCGGAGCCCTCTGTGAACGTGAATGTGACCTTGATTCTGACGACGGTACCCGACGCGGACGTTGCCCAGAAGCTGGCGACGGACGCGTTAGCTGCGCGGCTATGCGCGTGCGTCTCTCAACTGGGCGTTGTTCAGTCCAGCTACCACTGGCAGGGCGCGATCGAAACGGCGCAGGAAATCCAGTTGCTGTTCAAGACAAGCGCCGCGCGGGCGCCAGAACTCGAACAATACATTCAGGCGAACCACCCCTACGACACGCCGGAAATCCTTTCGTGGCAAGCGACGGCATCATCCGTCTACGGCCAGTGGATCACTGCCGAAACCCAACGTCCTCTCCATGTTTAACGGTCTCGACCGCCGCGCGCTTCATGCGCTGCGCATCGTCTTTTTCGTGTTCGGCTGCCTCTTCGCCGGGTCGTTCGGCAGCATTGCCCGCGCTGCGGACGATTTCCTCGACCCGGCGGTCGCCTTCAAATTCAGCGCCAGCGAAAAACCCGGCGAAGTCGTCGTCACGTACAAGATCGCGGACGGCTACTACATGTACCGTGAGCGCTTTGCGTTCGCGCCTCGCAACGGTGCCGCAATTATCGGCGAGCCGCAGTTGCCGGCCGGCCACATCAAGTTCGATCAGACTTTCAACAAAGACGTCGAAACGTATCGCAACGAGCTGACGATCCGCATTCCCGTGAAACAGGCGGCGGGACAATTCGATCTGGTGGTGACGTCGCAGGGCTGCGCCGACGCCGGCATCTGCTATCCGCCGATGGACCGGGTGTACCGTGTCAGCGGCGAGGCGCTGCAACCGGCCGGCAACGCGGCGGCGGGCGCTTCCACGCAACCCACCCCGGCCGCCGGAGCGTCGTGGTATGAGCGGGCTACCAGCGCCGACTATGCGCGGTCGCTGTTGCAAGGTGGTGGTTTCTTCGCGATCGTCGGGCTTTTTTTCGTGGCCGGCGCCGTACTAAGCCTGCTGCCGTGCTCGTATCCGATGATTCCGATTCTGTCGGCGATCATCATCGGTGAAGGGGCGCGAGTGACGCGTGCGCGCGGGTTTGCGTTGTCGCTGGCTTACGTGATCGGCATGGCGCTCGTATATACGGCGCTCGGCATCGCGGCCGCGCTGGTGGGGCAAAGCCTCGGCGCGTGGCTGCAGAACCCTTGGGTGCTGGGCGCGTTCGGAATACTGCTGACGCTTTTCGCGCTGACGCTGATCGCAGGATTCGACATCGCCTTGCCGCGGCGTTGGCAAGAAGGCGTTTCGCAGGCGTCGGCGGGCCGCTCTGGCGGGAAATTCGCGGCGGTAGCCTTGATGGGTGCACTGTCCGCGCTGGTGGTCGGTGCCTGCATGACCGCGCCGCTCTTCGCCGTGCTGGCGTTTATTGCGCATACCGGCGACGCGGTGCTTGGCGGCGCGGCGCTATTCTCGATGGGGCTCGGCCTTGGCGTGCCGCTTCTGATCATCGGTCTCGGTGCCGGCACGTTGCTGCCGCGCGCAGGCTCATGGATGGACGGGGTCAAGGTGTTCTTCGGCGTCGTGCTGCTTGCCGCGGCGCTGTGGATCGTATGGCCGGTGCTCGGCGCGGCCGCGACGATGCTGTTGAGCGCGCTCTGGCTGCTCGTCGCCGCAGCATCGCTCGGTCGGTTCTCGGCCCCGGCCGTTGGCTCCTCAATATGGCGCCGGCTGAGCCGAGGGCTTGGCGCTGCGTTTGCGGTCTGGGCGGTGGCACTGCTGGTCGGCCTTGCCGCAGGCTCGTCCGATCCGCTGAAGCCGCTTGCGGTGCTGGCGGCGCGCGGCGGCGAGGCGGGTTTGGCCAGTACGTCCAACGCGCGGGATACGCGGGCGCAAAGCGATCTGACGTTCGCCCCGGTGCGTTCGTCGAGCGAACTCGATCTGGCCATCAAAACGGCTGTGCAGCCCGCCATGCTCGATTTTTACGCGGACTGGTGTGTGAGCTGCAAGGAGATGGAGAAATTCACCTTCAGTGACCCGCGCGTACAGGCGAAGCTTAAGCAACTGACCCTGCTGCGCGCCGACGTCACGGCGAATAACGCCGACGATCAGGCGCTGCTCAAGCGATTCGGCCTCTTCGGGCCGCCAGGCATCATTTTCTTCGACAAGGGCGGTAAGGAAGTACTGCGCGTCGTCGGTTACGAATCAGCGGACAAGTTTTTACGCAGCCTCGATCGCGTAACCCCGCCGGGTGTGTAACCGCACACAGGTTTTCGATACGTGCAAAGTATGCGAAAAAAAAAGGAGGCGGGACTAAAAGTCCGCCTCCTTTTTTCCCATGTCGTCAGCGCAGAAGCGTCGTCGCCCGCTAACGAAAGCCCGTCAAATCATTTCTGCGAGCGCAAAATTCGCGCGGCATCCAGCGCGAAATACGTCAGCACGCCATCAGCGCCGGCCCGCTTGAACGCCAGCAGCGATTCCATCATCGCCTTGTCGTGATCGAGCCAGCCGTTCTGCGCGGCCGCCTTCAACATCGCGTATTCGCCGCTCACCTGATAAACGTAAGTGGGGAACTGGAATTCGTCCTTCACGCGACGCACGATGTCCAGATACGGCATGCCAGGCTTGACCATCACCATATCGGCGCCTTCGTTGATGTCCGCTTGCACTTCGCGCAGCGCTTCATTCGAATTGGCCGGGTCCATCTGGTAGGTCATCTTGTTGCTCTTGCCCAGATTCGTCGCGGAACCGACGGCATCGCGGAACGGCCCGTAAAACGCCGACGCAAATTTGGCCGCATAAGCCATGATGCGTGTGTGGACAAACTCCTCGCTCTCGAGCATTTCGCGAATTGCGCCGATGCGGCCGTCCATCATGTCCGAGGGCGCGACGATATCGACGCCTGCTTCAGCCTGCGCACGGGCCTGCTCGATGAGAATCTCGACAGTTTCGTCGTTCATCACGTAACCGGCTTCATCGAGCACGCCGTCCTGGCCGTGGCTCGTATACGGGTCGAGCGCGACGTCGGTCAGCACGCCCAACTCGGGGAAACTCTTTTTGAGTTCGCGAACGGCGCGCGGAATGAGGCCGGCCGGATTGGCTGCTTCGCGGCCATCAGGCGTTTTCAGAGACGGCTCGATTGCCGGAAACAGCGACAGTACGGGCACGCCCAGCTCGACGCATTGCTCGGCCACGCCCATCAGCAGATCGACCGACACGCGCTCGACGCCCGGCATCGACCCTACGGCTTGCCGCACATTCGTGCCTTCGACGACGAACACCGGATAGATCAGATCATTCGTGGTAAGGATGTTTTCCCGCATCAGACGGCGCGAGAAGTCGTCACGGCGCATGCGGCGCGGACGGTAGTGCGGGTAGAAGCTCATATCGAATCGAAGATGATGGATGTGGAGAGTGGACAAGTACGTCTGCGTCTGCTCCCGAAACTTTTCGAGACAATGGTATATCATACCGATCGAGCAAGGCGCCTTGCGCTGACCTCCCCGCTTCTCCTCCCTGAGCGGGTGCCTGTCGTTTTTTCGATTAGGCTGTTTGACCCGCCGTTAAAGCGGCGGGTTTTTTTATGGGCGGCCGAAACGGCGCTTTTGCGTGCCTGACGGAAGCCGCCGCGCTTACTGCGCGGCGTCCGCTTCGCCCGTGGCTTTGGGGATCAGCCAGCCTTCGATCAACTCGTGCGCCTCGTCGATGCCGATTCGTTTTAGCGCCGAGAACAATTGCGCGGTCAACTCGCCTTGGTAGCCGGCGGCGCGATATTCAGCTAGGCCTTTCTGCGTCGCGCGCAATGCGTTGATGCTTTCCTGTCGCGTCAATTTGTCGCATTTTGTGAGCAGCGTATGGATCGGCTTGCCCGTCGGCGCGAACCACTCGATCATCTGGCGATCCAGATCCGTCAACGGACGACGCGAGTCCATCATCAGAATCATGCCGCGCAGTTGCGAGCGCGATTGCAGGTAGGTCGACAGTAGCGCTTCCCAATGGGCCTTGGCCGCGCCGGGCACTTCCGCGTAGCCGTAGCCCGGCAGGTCCACCAGATGCGCGGTCGGCTTGTCCGCCTTGCCCACCGAAAAGTAATTGATATGCTGCGTGCGCCCCGGCGTCTTGCTGGCGAACGCGAGCCGCTTCTGATTGCACAGGATATTGATCGCCGTGGACTTGCCGGCGTTCGAACGTCCCGCAAAGGCGATCTCGGGCTGCGCGGTGGCCGGCAGGTCACGCAAGTGATTGACGGTCGTGAAAAAGCGGGATTGGTGGAGCAGGAAGGACATGATCAGGCCAGGATTCGAGACGCCGGGGAACCCGGAGCGGGGACGGGTCAAGCCCGACTGGCGTCTTAGCGATTAGCGAGTTATTGTACAATACGATGGTTTACTGAAAACCCGAGGGGGCCGCCCCGCGTGCCTTGGCGGCTCCTGGTGGTCACTCAGTCGCTGTCGTATTTTGCAAAACCTTCAGGAAAACGCTGGGCCGTCCCAAGTTTTCTTGCCCCCTTCGGGGGGCCTGGCGCGAGGCGCCGGGTTTGGGGGCTCTCTAAAAAATCCCACAAGACGAGACAGGGTGTGCGAATGAATCGACTGTGCAAGGCTCTGATGGTGCTTCAGGTAGCGGCAGGTCTTTCAGGTTTGGCAATTCAGGCACGAGCAGCAGAGCCGGCAAAGCCGGACGTCAATCGGGGGCAGGCAATCGCAATGCAGGTTTGCGCGTCGTGCCACGGCGCGGACGGCAACAGTGCCGGCGGCGCATACCCGAAGTTGTCGGGCCAGCATCCCGAGTATCTCGTCAAGCAACTCAAGGATTTCAAGACGCAGGCGGGCGCCAAGCAGCCCGCGCGCAACAATGCGATCATGGCGGGCATGGCCGCGGCGCTCTCCGACCAGGACATGGTCAACGTGGCGGCCTATTTCGCGGCGCAGGCTCCCAAGCCAGGTTATGCGCATAGCAAGGACACCGTGGCGCTCGGTCAGAAAATTTACCGTGGTGGGGTGGCCGAGAAGGGCGTGCCGGCATGCGCAAGCTGTCACGGGCCAACGGGCCAGGGCATTCCCTCGCAGTATCCGCGCCTGTCGGGGCAATGGTCGGACTACACGGTGGCGCAGTTGTCCGCGTTCACGCAGGGTTCCGGCGCACGTAACAACAACGAGGCGATGCATGCCGTCGCATCGCGTTTGTCGGACAGCGAGATCAAGGCTGTAGCCGATTACATCGCGGGCTTGCATTAAGTAAGAGTCCGCACGCAAGCGCAACCGGCCCGCCGGGGCCGGTGCAAAACAAGAAAAGGGTGGGGGCGTCGTGTCTACGACAGCCTCTCACCCTTTTTTGCTGTTCAGTCGGAGTATGAATGAGCGTCACCACGTCGGGTCTGCAGTCGAAGTCGAGCAATCGCATCGTGCGCAGCATCATCGAAGTCATGAGTTCGATGCGTTTCGCCATCGCGCTGCTCGTGATTCTGTCCATCGCCAGCATTATCGGCACCGTCCTCACGCAGGACGATCCGTATCCGAATTACGTCAACCAGTTCGGCCCCTTCTGGGCGGACATCTTCCGCTCGCTGAGCCTGTACACGGTGTACAGCTCGTGGTGGTTCATGCTGATCCTCGGCTTCCTGATGGTGTCGGTCTCGCTGTGCGTGATCCGCAATGCGCCGAAAATGCTCGCCGACGCCAGGAGCTGGAAAGACAAGGTTCGCGAAGGCAGCCTGCGCGCGTTCCATCACAAGGGCGAGTTCGCGGTGCACGGCACGCGCGCGCAGACCGCCCAGGTGCTCGCCAGGCTGTCGGCGAAGCTCGGCTATAAATTCGTCACGCGCGAGTCGGACGGCGCGACGCTGATCGCCGCCAAGCGCGGCGCGCTGACCAAGTTCGGCTATATCTCGGCTCACATTGCGATCGTGGTGATCTGTCTCGGCGGCCTGCTCGACAGCAACCTGCCGATCAAGCTGCAAATGTGGCTGTTCGACAAGTCGGCGATCCGCGCGAACACGGTAATCAATGAGATTCCTGCCGAACATCGCCTGTCGCAGTCGAACCCCACGTTCCGCGGCTACGCGTGGGTGCCGGAAGGGCAACACGTCTCGACGGCGATCCTGAACCAGCCGGACGGTTCGCTGATTCAGGACTTGCCGTTCTCGATCGAACTGAAGAAATTCATCGTCGACTACTACTCGACGGGCATGCCGAAGCTGTTCGCAAGCGACATCGTCGTCGTCGACCATAAGACCGGTGCGCGCGTGCCGGCGCGGATCGAAGTGAACAAGCCGTTCGAATACGAGGGCGTGTCGATCTATCAGTCGAGCTTCCAGGACGGCGGCTCGCAGATGCAGATGACCGCGTTCCCCATGACCGGCGCAAGCGCGAAGACCGCACCGTTCGCCGGCACGATCGGCGGCAACGCGCCGCTTGGCCAGGCCATGTCGCTGGCGGACGGACAGACCGTCGAATTCACCGATTTCCGCGCGATCAACGTCGAAAACATCTCGAACGGCAGCGGCCAGAACGACGCCCGCGGCGTCGCGGCGCATCGTACGCTGAAAGAAGCGTTCGACGAGCGTCTCGGCTCGGGCGCGAAGACGTCGAAGCCGCTCGAACTGCACAACGTCGGCCCTTCGGTGCAGTACAAGGTGCGCGACAAGGACGGCCAGGCGCGCGAATACAACAACTACATGCTGCCGGTGGAAGTAGCCGGCGAAAAGATGTTCCTCGCCGGCATGCGCCAGAACCCGGACGATCCCTTCCGCTACCTGCGCATTCCCGCCGACACCGGCGGCACCGTCAAGGAATGGATGAACCTGCGCGCCACGCTCGAGAATCCGGCCATGCGCGCGGCGGCCGCTCACCGTTTCGCGCTGCGCTCGGTGCCGGGTTCGAATGCCGAACTGCAGCAGCATCTGGAAGAAAGCGCGCTGCGCGTGCTGACGCTTTTCGCGGGCGCGGACAGCAGCGTCAAGCTGCCGAACGGCCAGCCCGTCGGCGGCTTTCAGGCGATCGCCGGCTTTATCGATCACTCGGTGCCGAAGGGCGAGCAGGAAAAGGCGGCCGGGCTGCTTCTGCGCATGCTGGAAGGCTCGACGTGGGATTTGTGGCAACTGTCGCGCGAGCAGCTCGGCGAGCCTGAAGCGCAGGCCAACGCGGACGCGAGCCGCTTTGTTCAAACCTCGATCAACGCGATATCCGACAGCTTTCTGTATGGATCACCGGTTTACTTGCAGCTTGACGGCTTCAAGCAGGTGCAAGCTTCGGTATTTCAGTTGACGCGCGCGCCGGGCAAAAAAGTCGTGTATCTTGGCAGTCTGCTTCTCGTATTGGGCATCTTTTCGATGTTCTACGTTCGCGAACGGCGCCTGTGGTTCTGGCTCAAGGATACCGATCACGGCACGAACGTCGTGATGGCGATGTCGAGCGCGCGCAAGACACTCGACTTCGAAAAGGAGTTCGTTCAAACGCGCGACGCAGTCGGCGCCGCGCTGGGCGCCAAACTCACTGAAGCACCCGACGCCGCCCGCGGCGCCGATCAACCCGGCCACGCCGGCGCGCAGTCCGCAAGCTCACAAGATTCGACCCGGTAAGATCATGGACTTGACTCAGGTTTCCCCCTCCTCATCATCGTCGCGGCCCAGCAAGGCGCTCGCGGGCGAGTCGCTCAACGTGGCGGAGTACGACGAGCGGCCGTTTCTGAAACGGCTCGGTGTCTTCGACTGGCTGTTCGCCGTCGTGATGGTCGCTGGCGCGGGGTTCGCGCTGTCGCACTATCACGCGTTCATGAACTACTACGACAAGCTGGTGCTGGTGTGCGCGGTGCCGGTGTTCGTCGTGCTCGGCTGGCGTTGGAAGCCGGTGCGTCCGCTGATGGTCGGCATCGCGGCGCTGTCGTTGTGGGCGATCCAGATTTACCAGGGCGACCTGGCCCGTGCCGATCAGGCGTTCTTCCTGAAGTATTTCCTCTCGAGTCAATCCGCGATTCTGTGGATGAGCGCGCTGTTCGTGTTCGCCACCGTGTTCTACTGGATCGGCCTGCTGTCGCGCTCGCCAACCGGTGCGGCAATCGGTTCGAAGATGACATGGGCCGCGGTGGTCATGGGCTTCGTCGGGCTGATGGTGCGCTGGTACGAGTCGTACCTGATCGGCTCGGACGTCGGCCATATTCCGGTCTCGAACCTGTATGAAGTATTCGTGCTGTTCAGCCTGATCACCGCGTTGTTCTATCTGTATTACGAGCAGCACTACAACACGCGCGCGCTCGGCGCGTTCGTGCTGCTGGTGATCAGCGCCGCCGTCGGCTTCCTGATGTGGTACTCGGTCGCCCGTGACGCGCAGCAGATCCAGCCGCTCGTGCCGGCGCTGCAAAGCTGGTGGATGAAGATTCACGTGCCGGCGAACTTCATCGGCTACGGCAGCTTTGCGTTGTCGGCCATGGTCGGCGTCGCGTACCTGATGAAAGAGCGCGGCGTGCTGGCCGATCGCCTGCCGGCGCTCGAAGTGCTTGACGACGTGATGTACAAGTCCATCGCCGTCGGCTTCGCCTTCTTCACGATCGCGACGATTCTCGGCGCGCTGTGGGCCGCGGAAGCGTGGGGCGGCTACTGGAGCTGGGACCCGAAGGAAACGTGGGCGCTGATCGTCTGGCTCAACTATGCGGCATGGCTGCACATGCGTCTGATGAAAGGTCTGCGCGGCGCGGTCGCCGCCTGGTGGGCGCTGACCGGCCTGCTGGTGACGACTTTCGCGTTTCTCGGCGTCAACATGTTCCTGTCGGGGCTGCATAGCTACGGCAAGCTGTAAGATTCGCCGCTCCGCCCCGACTAAGAACCGCCGCGTGCTTTGCACCGGCGGTTTTTTTATGGCTGACGGAATATTTGCCGCGCCCGACGTGTTCGTCATGGCAGTAGCAACGAATAGCTGGACGGACGCGGGACAAGCGATCATGACGTCGGCCCCGTAAAATGAACGAACCGGCGGGGCCGGCAAGGAGCAGCACGATGTGGATCAAGCGAAGCGACAGAATTCAACTCCTCGGCGACGATATCGCGCGTAGCGAAATCACGCCGCGGCACGTATTCGAGAACCGGCGGCGTGTGTTGCAGGCGGCGGGCGCGCTGGCGCTCGGCGGTCTGATCGGCGTGAATGGCGAGGCGCTGGCGGCGTATTCATCGCCGGACCCGAAGGCGCAAAAGCTCGCGGCGAAGACCAACGCGAAGTTCGTCGCGCTCGACAAGATCACGCCGTTCAAGGACATCACGAGCTACAACAACTACTACGAGTTCGGCACCGATAAGGCCGATCCGTCGCATAACGCCGGCACGTTGCGCCCGCATCCTTGGAAGGTGAGCGTCGAGGGCGAAATCAAAAATCCGAAGGTGTACGACATCGACGAATTGCTGAAGCTCGCGCCGCTCGAGGAGCGCGTGTACCGGCTGCGCTGCGTCGAAGGCTGGTCGATGGTGATTCCGTGGATCGGCGTGCCGCTCTCGGAACTGATCAAGCGCGTGCAGCCGACCGGCAATGCGAAGTACGTGCAATTCATCACGCTGACAGATGCGTCGCAGATGCCCGGACTCTCGACGCCGGTGCTCGATTGGCCGTACTCCGAGGGGCTGCGCATGGATGAAGCAATGAATCCGCTGACGCTCCTGACGATGGGTGTCTACGGGCAGGTGCTGCCGAATCAGAACGGCGCGCCGATTCGCGTCGTGGTGCCGTGGAAATACGGCTTCAAGAGCGCGAAGTCGCTGGTGAAGATCCGCTTTCTCGACAAGCAGCCGCCGACCAGTTGGAACACCTACGCGTCGAGCGAATACGGTTTCTATTCGAACGTGAACCCGAACGTCGACCATCCGCGCTGGAGCCAGGCGACCGAGCGGCGCATCGGTGAGGACGGTTTTTTCACGCCCAAGCGCAAGACGCTGATGTTCAACGGCTACGGCGATCAGGTCGCGTCGCTTTATCAGGGCATGGACCTGAAGAAGAATTTCTGAGCAACGCGACCATGGCTTTCGATACACAGACTTCCGCTGTGAGCGGGCGCAAGGCGCCGCGAGCAGCGCACGCGTCCACGACGGTGAAGCGGCCCGCATCCGGCGCGCGCTGGATCGTGCCGGCGAAAATCGCGGTGTTTGTCGCCGCGTTGTATCCGCTCGCGCGCATCGTGTTGTTCGGCATGACCGATCGGCTCGGCTCGAATCCGATCGAATTCATCACGCGCTCCACCGGTCTCTGGACGCTCGTCTTTCTTTGCATCACGCTGGCCGTGACGCCCTTGCGCCGGTTGACCGGGGTCGCCACGTTCGTGCGCTTTCGGCGGATGCTCGGGCTCTACGCCTTCTTCTATGCGACGCTGCACTTCACCACTTACCTCTGGTTCGACAAGTGGTTCGATGTCGCCGAGATCGTGAAGGACATCGGCAAGCGGCCCTTCATCACCGTGGGTTTCGCGGCGTTCCTGTTGCTGATCGCGTTGGCCGTGACGTCGCCGCGCGCGATGGTGCGCAAACTCGGCCGTCGCTGGCAGACATTGCATCGCGCGATCTACGCGATCGGCGTGCTCGCGATCCTGCACTTCTGGTGGATGAAGGCGGGCAAGAACGATCTGCTGTTGCCGAAGCTCTACGGCGCGATCATGCTGGCGCTGCTGGGGTGGCGGTTGATCGTATGGCTGCGCGAGCGAAGGTCGAAGGCGGGTTGACCGGCAAGCGAGTCGCACAAACTAAAAAGGCGATGCCGCGGTGGCATCGCCTTTTTTGTCAGACGCCGAACTCGACGTTTACGCCGGCAAGATCGTTTCTCCCGCAAACAACTGCTTGATCTCTTCGCGGGCGCGCACCACATGCGCTTGTGTACCATCCACCATCACTTCCGCCGCACGCGGACGGGTGTTGTAGTTGGAGCTCATCACGAAGCCGTACGCGCCGGCCGAACGAATCGCCAGCAAATCGCCGGGTTCGATCGCCAGCAGACGCTCGCGACCCAACCAGTCGCCGCTTTCGCAAACCGGGCCGACCACGTCGTAGACATGCGCCGGTACGTCGCGCTTCGCCGCTGCTTCGATCGCGTGGTACGCCTCGTACATGGCGGGGCGCGCGAGGTCGTTCATCGCAGCGTCGACGATGGCGAAATTCTTTTCCGCGCCCGGCTTCAGGAACTCGACGCGCGTGAGCAGCACGCCGGCATTGCCCACCAGCGAACGACCCGGCTCGAAATACACTTCACGATGGCCGTGGCCACGCGCTTCGATGCGATCGAGCACGGTGCGCACGAACGCGCCGATTTCCGGCGGTGCTTCATCGTCGTAGGTAATGCCGAGACCGCCGCCCACGTCGATGTGGCGAATGCTCACGCCGTCCTGCTCGATCTGTTCGACCAGTTCCAGCAACTTGTCGACCGCGTCGAGATACGGCGCGACTTCGGTGATTTGCGAACCGATATGGCAGTCGATGCCGATCACCTCGAGATGAGTCATCGCCGCGGCGGCTCGATACGTCGCGCGCGCGTCTTCGAATGCGACGCCGAACTTGTTCGACTTCAGCCCGGTGGAAATATACGGATGCGTCTTCGCGTCGACGTCCGGATTCACGCGCAGCGAAACCGGAGCTTTCTTGCTCATGTCGGCGGCCACCGCATTCAGGCGGTCCAGTTCAGGAATCGATTCGACGTTGAAGCACTTCACGCCAGCCGCGAGCGCGTCGCGCATTTCGTCCGCACTCTTGCCGACGCCGGAAAACACGGTGTTTTCCGCTTTACCGCCGGCCGCCAGCACACGCGCCAGTTCGCCGCCCGACACGATATCGAAGCCGGCGCCGAGACGCGCGAACACGTTCAGCACCGCGAGGTTGCTGTTCGCCTTGACGGCCACGTGCACGCTCGCGCGGCGGCCTGCGCAAGCGCCGGCGTACGCGTTCCAGGCATCGGTGAGCGCGGCGCGCGAATAGACGTAGAGCGGCGTGCCGAACTGTTCGGCGAGCGAGACGGCGGACACGTCTTCGGCGTGCAACACGCCGTCGACGTAGTCAAAAGCGGATCGAGTCATGCGAGGGTCTTATTGAGCGGGAGTAACGGCGGAGGCGGGCGGCGCGGCGAGTTGGTTTTCCGGCGCCAGCGTGAGCGGCGTGCCCGACGTATTCGGCACGGTGCCCGTTTCGTCGGCGGTTTCGGCGCTGGGTTTCACTTCATCCGGCGACGGCGGTTGCGTGCGGTCGATCGGCTTGGCCGGGAGCGGCGGCACGGTGGGCAAATAGAGCGAACCACGCTGCCCGCAGCCGGCAAGTGCACAACCTGCGAGAATGGCTAGACCCGCTACAATCGCGCGGCCGGGCGCCGCTGCGCGCATCCGAGAAACGACTCGCATGACTGTCCCTGAATAAATAATCGATGGAGTTTAGCATGTCCGATAGTGAATACCTGACCCGCGCGGAAGCCGCGCTAGCCGCCATCGAACGCGCACTCGACGACACCGACGCCGACATCGAATTCGAGCGCAGCGGCAATGTGCTGACCCTCGAATTCGAGAACCGTTCGAAGATCATCGTGAACCTTCAGCCGCCGATGAGCGAGATCTGGATCGCCGCGAAAGCGGGCGGCTTTCACTTCCGTTTCGTCGATGGTGAATGGCGCGATACCCGCAGCGGTACGGAGTTTTTCGCCGCGCTGTCGGAGTACGCGACGCAACAGGCCGGCGAGCCGGTTCACTTCGAAGCGTGAATCCGGGTTAAGGCGGGGGCGGGTGCTGCTGCCCGAAGCGCGCCTCGCGACTGACGGACCGCCCGCCAAAGCAAGCCTGAAACGACACCGCCGCGCATCGAGCGCGGCGGTTTTCTTCAACGGGCTACGGCGGTTCTCTAATGCCCGCGGAACAGATTCATGATGTTCTGCTTTTCCTGCTCGTCGACCTGCGCGGGCGCCTCCGATGCGCCGTTCGCCGCATCCAGCGCGGCCTGGCTGATGCCGACCGTCGCGATGAAACCGTGCCCCGGCGTGAACTCGTCGAAATACAGTTCCGAGCCGACTTCGACCACATTGTCCGGCTTCGGCATCTTGTAGTCCGGCACGCCCTTGAGCGCGCGACCCATGTATTCGATCCACACCGGCAACGCCAGGCCGCCGCCGGTTTCCTTGTCGCCGAGACTGCGCGGATTGTCGTAGCCGATCCACGCGATCGCCGTGACCGTGTGCTGATAACCGGCGAACCACGCGTCGCGCGAATCGTTGGTCGTGCCCGTCTTGCCGCCGAGATCGGTGCGTTTCAGCACATTGGATTTGGCGCCCGTGCCGCGTTGCGCGACACCTTGCAGCAGGCTGTTCATCACGTACGCGTTGCGCGGCTCGATGGCGTGCGGCGCGCTTTGCTCGGCCACCAGCGGTTGCGCATGGGCGACGACGATGCCGCGCTGATCCGTGACCTCGGCGATCAGATACGGGTTGATCCGGTAACCGCCGTTGGCGAACACCGAGAACGCGCCCGCCATTTGCAACGGCGTGACGAGACCCGCGCCGAGCGCCATCGGCAGATAGGCCGGGTGACGCTCCGCGTCGAAGCCGAAGCGCGTGATGTACTGCTGCGCGTACTTGGTGCCGATCTGGCTGAGGATGCGGATCGACACCAGGTTCTTCGACTTCTGCAGCGCCGTGCGCATGGTCATCGGACCGTCGAAACCGCCACCGTAGTTCTTCGGTTCCCACGGCTGCCCGCCGGTCTCCGCGGCGCTGAAAAAGAGCGGGGCGTCGTTGATCACCGTCGCCGGGCCGAGTCCCTTTTCGAGCGATGCCGAATAAATGAACGGCTTGAAACTCGAACCCGGCTGACGCCACGCCTGGGTCACGTGATTGAACTTGTTCTTGTTGAAGTCGAAGCCGCCGACCAGCGCGCGAATCGCGCCGTCTTGCGGCACCACCGAGACGAACGCGCCTTCCACTTGCGGCAATTGCGTGATCGACCAGTTGCCGTCGTCGTTCTTGACGAGGCGGACGATCGCACCGGGCCGCAGCCGCTGATTCGGCTGCGCGCGCGCATTGAGCGCGGCCTGCGCGAAACGCAGGCCGTCGCCCTGGATGGTCGCGACATTGCCGTCGATGAAGGTGGCCTGCACCTGCTTCGGGCTCGCCGCCGTCACGACGGCGGCGATGATCTCGCCGTTGTCGGGATGCTCCAGCAGTGCGTCGTCGATCGCCTGTTCGCGGTCGTCCGCATCGGACGGCAGATCGATGAACGCTTCCGGGCCGCGATAGCCGTGGCGCCGCTCGTAATCCATCAGGCCTTTGCGCAGCGCGCGATAAGCGACGTCCTGATCGGCGGAGTCGATCGTGGTGACGACGTTCAGGCCGCGCGTGTACGCCTCTTCGCGATACTGCGCGTACATCATCTGCCGCACCATTTCCGCGACGTACTCCGCGTGGACGCTGAATTCCTTGCCCGCGCCCTTGACCACGAGCGCCTGCTTGCTGGCCTCGTCGTATTGCTGCTGGGTGATGTAGCGCAGTTCGTACATGCGCTGCAGGATGTACTCCTGGCGCACTTTCGCGCGCTTCGGATTGACCACCGGGTTATACGCGGAGGGCGCCTTCGGCAGACCGGCGAGCATCGCCGACTCGGCCAGCGTCAGGTCCTTCAGATCCTTGCCGAAGTACACCCGCGCCGCGCTCGCGAAGCCATAGGCGCGCTGACCGAGATAGATCTGATTCATATACACCTCCAGAATCTGATCTTTAGTCAGCTTCGACTCGATCTTGTACGCGAGCAGCATTTCATAAATCTTGCGCGTGTAGGTCTTCTCGCTCGACAGGAAGAAGTTGCGCGCCACCTGCATGGTGATCGTGCTGGCGCCTTGCGTGGCGTGGCCGTTGGTGAGCGCGACGAAGCCGGCCCGCGCGATACCCGTGAGGTCGACGCCGCCGTGATCGTAGAAGCGCGCGTCTTCGATGGCGAGCACGGCCTTCTTCAGACTATCGGGCACCTCCTGGATGTGGACGATGTCGCGCCGCTCCTCGCCGAATTCGCCGATCAGCACATGGTCGGCCGTGTAGATGCGCAGCGGCACCTTGGGCCGGTAGTCGGTGAGCGCCTCGAGTGACGGCAGGTTGGGCGTTGCCACCACCAGCGCATAGCCGAGCACCAGCAGCACGCACACGATGCCAGCGACGATCAGACCGACAAAGCCAAGGACCAGCTTCAGCCACAACGGGCGTTTGCGCTTCTGCGGCGCGGGCGGTGGGGAGTTCGGAGACGTGGATTGCATATGGGCACCAAAAAACAGTCCCGCGATTATAGCCGCCCGGCTTTTCAGCTTTCGTCATGCTTACTGACACTTCTGCGCAGGTCGGTGCGCGACGCGGGAATGGCTTCACTGTAGCCGCTTTGGTGCGGCGCCGGCACGTGTCACGCAACGTTAGCCATTTGGCTGAGTGTCGCGCGGCGGCGCGGCTACGCACAATTCTTCCTCGTTACTCGCGCTCGAATGGTTCGCCGCGAGAGTTTGAGGGAGGGTGTGATGGCGTTCAAAAAATCGTGGCTTCAAGAGGTGCAAACAGGTGGCCGGCGTTTTGCCGCGGGAATCGACGTGAGCGCTCGGGCGGTGCGCCTCGTCATGGTGAGTCAGCCTTCGCGCACCACCGCCGCATTGCATATCGAATACGTGAGCACCGTGCCGCTTGCCGCCGGCGCGATGGCCGGCATGGAGATCGCGGATCGCCATGCGGTGGCGCGTGCGTTGCGCGATGCGTTTGCCGGTCTGCCGCGCGCCTGTGCGACGCATGCGTTGCGATGCGCGATGGCGCTGCCGGCGTCGGCCACGTTGACTGCCACGGTGCCGCTCACGCGGCTCGCCGCGCAAAGCGGCTGCGCGGAGGACGGCGGGCATGCGCTTGCCGAACTCGAACCGGCGGTGATGAGTGAAGTGGAGCGGATCGCGGGCCTCGAGCGGCACGCGCTCGCGGTCGACTGGTTTGTCGATGAAACGTCTTCGCCCGTTCGCTCGGTGACGATCGCCGCCACGGCGCGCCAGCATCTCGAGGCGCGTATCGAATGCGCGGCGTCCGCCGGTATCTCGCTGACCGCGATCGACGGCGAACCGCATGCCGCGCTGCGCGCCATGCGCTATGCGGCGAGCCATGAACTCGATCCGCACGAGCCGTATGTGGCGCTCTGGGTCGGCACGGACGGCGTGTACGGATGGCGCATCGTCGACGACGGCATCGTCGGCGAAATGCGCTATCCGGCGCCCGAGCACGCGGACCTCGCCGATGCGTTGCGTGATCTCGTGCGCGGCCCGGAACTCGACTGCGCGTTGTTGAGCGGCGAGGTCGATCTGCTCGACGGCGTGGGATTTTCGATCGCGGATCTCGCCGACGTGCTGGGCTGCACGGTGTTGCCGTTCGAATGCGCGGCGCTAGGCGGCCTTGCGCGATCGTTGGACGATCCCTTGTTGCATGAGCCGACCGGCGCGGTCGCGTTCGGGCTCGCGTTGCGCGGGGTGTTCGAATGATGGGCGGCCTCTTGCATCCGCGCGGCTCGAACGTGCCGGCTGCCAGCGCGCCGGGTTTCGCGCGCGGCACTCGCTTCGCGCGATCGTGGCTCGGTGGTTTCAACCTGCTGCCCTACAGGCAACGCAACGCGCGACTCGCGCGCCGGCGGTGCGTACTCGAATGCATCGCCGCCGCGTTCGCCGGTTGCGCCGCGGTGCTCGCGCTGGCGGGTTGGCAGGCGTTGGAAAAGGCGCGACTCGATGCGCAGCGCGTGTCGATTGAACAGTCGCTCGCACGATTGACCGCGCCGCTCGCCGAACATGCCGGGCTATTGCGGGCGCAAGACGAGCAACGCCAGGGCGTGGCGCGTGCAAAGACCTTGTCCGAGCCGCTCACGCATTTGCGCGACCTGCTCGACGCACTCAGTTTCGAACCGGGCGACGACGTCGTGTTGCAGCAGTTGCGTCAGCGCGAACACGAGACGGAATTGCTGGCGAGCTCGCGCGGGCATCTGGCTTCGGCGGAGTGGCTCAAGCGTCTGAGCGCGATTCGCGGCGTGACGGGCGCGGAGGTGAGCGACCTGCATCGGTCGGCGCCGCCCCGTAGCGGGGGTGTGGTTGCGGGCATCGCAGGACAAGTCGCAGGACAAGTGGAATTCGGCGCTCGTCTGCGCTGGGACGATCCGATGCGACAAACGGCTCACGTGGCCGCATCCGCGGCGCGGCGTCCGGTGAAGTCTGAACAATCGAGAGGTGTGAAATGAGTACGACGTTTGTCGATTTCGGCAGCGCGGCAAGCGCGCGCCCATTGCTTTCCCATTGGCTGAAGCGTGCGCGTGCGCCGCTCGAAGCATGGAGCGGGCGCCGTCGCTGGGCGGTTGCATTGCTGATCGCCGCGCTGGTGTTCGGGCTTGGCGCGCAGGGCTGGATCGTGGCGGATCTGGGCGGCGTGGAGGCGAGCCGGACCGCCTTGGAGGCTGCTACGCGGCATCTCGCCGATGCGAAGCGCTCGCTTGCGCAATTGCCCGCGCTGCGCCGTGAAGCAGCCGCGTCGGTCACCGCATCGGCAAGCACTCCGGCCATGACATCGAGCACCGGATCGCCAGCGCCTTCGTCCGTGGACGACGTGCGCATCGTCTCCGAACTGGCCGCGCAGAACGGCGTCACGTTGATTGCGCTGGAACCCGGCGCCGCCAGCGGCACAGGCGCGGAAAGCATGCGCCCGTTGCAACTTACCGCGCGCACCGACTTCGTCCACTTGATGGCGTTCCTGCGCGGGCTGTTGGATCTGCCGGTGCTGATCGTCCCCGTCGATGTGACCGTCAAACGGGATGGGGCAGCGCTTTCGGTGAGCGCGACGCTGCGCGTGTTCAATGCGCTGAGGCCGGTTCCTTTAACCGCGTCGGCGGCTGCGTTTGCCGAAGAGGACGCCGATTCGGCCGACGCAGACAACATCGTCTTCTTCGACCCGTTCTCGCGGCCGCAGATGCGGGCGGCGGGCGATCTGCCCGATGCTTCGCAGTTGCGCCTCGTCGGTGTGCTGCACGATCGTCAGCGTGGGTTGGCTTTGCTCGATACGCCGGAGGGCGTGACAACCGTCGCGTCCGGGCAGCAAATCGGCGCCGAGCGCGTCACGCGCTTCGACGCGCTCGGCATCACGCTCGTCAACGGCGGCACAACGCGCACGCTGGCGCTGGAAGAGGCGTCCTGATGAAGCCGGTAAAACCATTCCGCTTTGTGCCCGCGTCCATGTGCATCGGTCCACGTGCGGGCCGTGGCCTGCGCTGCGGCCTTCGTATGTGTTTCGGCGTGTACGTTGGCGCGGCGATCAGCGTCGGCATCGCGCGAGCTTCGACTCCACCGCTGCCGCCGCTGCCACCGAACATGCCGCTCGACGACGGCGTTGTGCCATTGGACGCTTCGTACAATGCTTCGCCGCCACCGCGCGGCGTTGTCGCCGAAGCGCCCAACCCGTTTCGCGATGAGTCGGCGGAGCCTCGGGATGTAGCGCGCCCGTCCGCCTCCGCTGAAAACAGCCGCGCGGAGGAGCCGTTCGACGCCGACGACGGCTCCGTGCCGCTCCGAAGACGATCGGCAGCCTCGGCAACCCAGGCGACCCCGGCTCGCAACGACACCGCGACGAGTTCCGCGCTCGAAGGACCACCGGTGCCGCTGCCGCCGCTCGCGCGACTGAGCGGCGCGCCGAAAACGCTCGCCGACGCCAGGCTCGCGGCCGACGACAAACCGATCTCGCTGAATTTCAAGCGTGCCGAACTCGGCGCCGTGCTGAACGCATTCGCGCAATTCACGGGACTGAATATCGTCGCGAGCGAGAAAGTGCGCGGCGCCGTCTCGCTGCGGCTCGACAAGGTGCCGTGGCGCGCCGCGTTCGATACGCTGCTCGATGTCAACGGTCTCGCGATGGAGCGCCGCGGCAACGTCGTGTGGGTCGCGCCGATCGCGGATCTCGCCGCGCGCGAGCGGCAGCGTTTCGAGGCGCACGCCAAGGCCGCCGATCTGGAGCCGCTCGCGAGCCGCACTTTCGTGCTGCACTACGCCCGCGCCGAGGACGTGCGGCGTTTGCTGACCGGTTCGGGGAACCAGCGCGTGCTGTCCAAACGCGGTGCCGTCACCGCCGATCCGCGCACCAATCTGCTGTTCGTCACCGATATCGAAGGCCGCGTCGCGCAGATCGCGGCTTTCCTCGAGTCCGTCGACCGGCCGACCCGCCAGGTGCTGATCGAGGCGCGGATCGTCGAAGGCGAACACGGTTTTTCGCGCAACCTCGGCGTGCGGCTTTCGATGGCGGCGACCAACGCCGACGGCACCGCGAGAGGGTTGACCGGCGGCACGGACGGGACGGTCTACGATCTGTCGGCCCGCCCGATTTCCGGCTTCGACGCCGCCACCGCCGGGCTCACGCTGTTCGCCGCCGGCGCCACGCGTCTGCTGAACATCGAGCTGAGCGCGCTGGAGGCCGAGGGGCGCGGCGAGATCGTATCGAGTCCGCGGGTCGTCACCGCGGACCGCATGAAAGCGGTGGTCGAGCAGGGCACCGAGCTGCCGTATCAGGCGAAAGTGGGGCAGGGCGTCTCGGGCGTGCAGTTTCGCCGCGCCACGCTCAAACTGGAAGTGGAGCCGCAGATCATGCCGGACGGGCGGGTGGTGCTCGATCTCGATGTGGCCAAGGACAGCGTCGGCGAGCTGACCGACGCCGGGCCGGCGATCAACACCAAACACGTGCAGACGCGCGTCGAGGTCGAGGATGGTGGTACGGTGTCGATCGGCGGAATCTATGCCGTCGACGAGCGGAACGATGTGACGCGGGTGCCGCTCCTGGGCAAAATACCCTTTTTAGGCGCGCTTTTTCGCCATCGGGCTCATCGCGACCAGCGCAGCGAACTGGCTATTTTCATCACGCCGCGCGTCATTCAGACGAATTAGCGGTATGCTGCCGCCGCTTGCCGGCGGCGGCGCGCAGGCTCGACAAGGCAGCCGCTTTGCCAGTAAGCTGCGGCACGAACCCACACCGGATTAGCCAGAGGACACCGTTGCAAGCGCGGGACGCACACGCCAATGTATTTTTCGTAGGGCTCATGGGGGCAGGCAAAACCACCGTGGGCCGGGCCATTGCGCGCCGTCTCGATCGCCCGTTCTTCGATTCCGATCATGAAATCGAGGCGCGCACGGGCGCGCGCATCCCGGTGATTTTCGAACTGGAAGGCGAAGCGGGCTTTCGCGAGCGTGAAGCGAACGTGATTTCCGAATTGACCGGGCGCGACAATATCGTGCTCGCCACGGGCGGCGGCGCGGTGCTGCGGCCGGAAAACCGCGAGGCGCTGCAAAATCGCGGCGTGGTGATCTACTTGCGCGCCAATCCGCACGATCTGTGGCTGCGTACCCGGCGCGACAAAAATCGCCCGCTGCTGCAAACCGAGGACCCCAAGGCGCGCCTCGAAGCGCTCTACGAAGTGCGCGATCCGCTCTACCGCGAATGCGCGCATTTCGTGATCGAAACCGGCCGGCCTTCGGTCAACGGACTCGTCAACATGGTCCTGATGCAGCTCGAGATGGCCGGCGTCGTCAAACACCCTGCGTCATAATGGACCGTATGATTACCGTCAACGTCGAACTGGGCGAGCGCGCCTACCCCATTCATATCGGTGCCGATCTGATCGGCCAAACCGCGTTGTTCGCGCCGCATATCGCCGGCAGCTCGGTCACCATCGTCACGAATACCACGGTCGATCCGCTATATGGCGACACGCTGCGCGCGGCGTTGGCGCCGCTCGGCAAGCAGGTGTCCACGGTCGTTTTGCCGGACGGCGAAGCGTACAAGAACCTGGAAACGCTGAACCTGATCTTCGACGCGCTGCTCGGCTCCCGCGCCGATCGCAAGACCACGCTGATCGCGTTGGGCGGCGGCGTGATCGGCGATATGACCGGGTTTGCCGCGGCTTGCTACATGCGCGGCGTGCCGTTCATCCAGGTGCCCACAACGTTGCTGTCGCAGGTGGATTCGTCGGTGGGCGGCAAGACGGGCATCAACCACCCGCTCGGCAAGAACATGATCGGCGCGTTCTACCAGCCGCAGGCCGTGATCGCCGACATCGGCGCGCTGCGCACCTTGCCGGCGCGTGAACTGGCGGCGGGCATCGCCGAGGTGATCAAGACCGGCGCGATTGCCGACGCGGGTTTCTTCAGGTGGATCGAGGCCAACGTCGAGGCGCTGAATCGTTGCGAGCCCGAAGCGCTGGCCGAGGCGGTCAAGCGTTCGTGCGAAATCAAGGCGTCGGTGGTGGCGCAGGACGAGCGCGAAGGCGGGCTGCGCGCGATCCTCAATTTCGGCCACACCTTCGGCCACGCGATCGAGGCCGGGCTCGGCTACGGCGAGTGGCTGCACGGCGAGGCGGTCGGCTGTGGCATGGTGATGGCGGCGGATCTGTCCGTGCGCATGGGCTATCTCGACGAAGCGGCGCGCAAGCGTCTGGTCGATGTGATCGTCGCCGCGCATTTGCCGACCCGGGCGCCCGCGCTCGGCGATTCGCGTTACGTCGAACTCATGCAGGTCGACAAAAAGGCGGAAGCCGGTGCGATCAAATTCATTCTGCTGAAGCGTTTCGGTGAGACGCTGATTACCCAGGCACCCGACGCCGAAGTGCGCGCCACGCTGGCCGCCGCGGTTTAACCGCGGCAAGACTCCGGCAGCAACGCATCGCGCACCGGCATCACGAGGCGCCGCCCATGTTTCGGAGAACCCGGTGACTGACAGGCGCAGCGACGATGTAAAACCCAACCCGGCAGGCGCGGCGTCGGTCGGCGAGCCTGCCCAGGAAGCGCTGGAAGCGCATCTCGCGCCATACGCGGCGCGTTCCGCGCAGTCGCGCGGCCGCCGCTATCCGGAATCAGCGCCTGGCGCCCGCACCGAATTCCAGCGCGATCGCGACCGCATCGTCCACTCCACGGCGTTCCGCCGGCTCGAGTACAAGACGCAGGTGTTCGTGAATCACGAGGGCGATCTGTTTCGCACCCGGCTCACGCATAGTCTGGAGGTGGCGCAAATCGCGCGGTCTGTTGCGCGCAATTTGCGCGTCAACGAAGACCTGGTCGAAGCGATCTCGCTTGCCCACGATCTCGGTCACACGCCGTTCGGCCATGCCGGTCAGGACGCGCTGAACGAATGCATGCGCGAACACGGCGGCTTCGAGCACAATCTGCAAAGCCTCGCGGTCGTCGACGATCTCGAGGAGCACTATGGCGCGTTCAACGGCCTGAACCTCTGCTTCGAAACACGCGAAGGAATTCTCAAGCATTGCTCGCGCGAAAACGCGCGGCGGCTCGGCGCCTTGGGCGAGCGCTTTCTCGAAGGACGGCAGCCGTCCATTGAAGCGCAGATCGCGAATGTTGCCGACGAGATCGCCTACAACAACCACGACGTCGACGACGGTTTGCGCTCGGGCCTGCTCACCGTCGAGCAACTGGCCGAAGTCGAGCTATGGCAGACGCACTATGAGGCGGCGCGCAACGACTTTCCGCAGATCGAAGGGCGCCGGCTGATTCACGAGACGGTGCGCCGCATCATCAATACGCTGATCGTCGATCTGATCGATACCACCAAGCTGAATCTGCTCCGGCACGCGCCGGTCTCGCTCGACGCCGTGCGCGCCGCTCCGCCGCTCGTGGCCCATAGCGAGGCGATTGCCGTTCAGGCCGCGGCGCTCAAGCGCTTTCTATTCAAGAATCTGTATCGCCATTACCGGGTGATGCGCATGGCGAACAAGGCGCGCCGCGTCGTGGTCGGCCTGTTCGACGCGTTCACGGAAGATCCGCGCCTGCTGCCGCCAGGCTATCAGTCGACGGACGCGACGCTGCAGCCGCGTCTGATCGCCCACTACATCGCGGGCATGACAGATCGATATGCGGTGAAGGAATACCAACGGTTGTTCGTCATCGAAGACAACTGATCGGACGCGTGCCGGCGGGCGGGTTTGTGTCTACGTTCGGCATGAGCGCGCAAGCGGACGCGGGCACCGCATCGGCGCCCGCCACCGCGTTGCTTCGCGCCACGTGTCAGCGCAGCCCGTTCAGCGCAGCCGCGATGCGAACAGCGCGCCCGCGATCAACGCGACGCCGCCGACGATCGCAATCGTCTGCCACGGATTTTCGTGCACGTAGTCGTCCGCGTCTGCCATCGCGACTTCCGCGCGCTCACGCACGGCTTCGCGCGTGTCGTTCAAACGGGCGCGCGCGGCGTCGAGCTGTTTGCGCAGTTTGCCGCGCAGTGCGACCGCGTCGGCCTGGGTGCCGTCGGCCAGGGTGGATTCGAGTTCCGCCATCAGCGTGCGCAGTTCGCTCGCGATATCTTCGGCCGCGTGGCGGCTATGGCGAGCGATGCGCCGCGCACGGCGGCTGGTGCTGGTCCAGGATTCGCCGAGGGCGTCTCGCGTATTCGAAAGTGTTGTCATGGTCGCTCCGTCGATGAGGGTGAAAGAATCCCCACGGTGCCACGCAGATTCACGCCGCGACGCGGGAAACACCATGTGAACGCAACTTTGGTGCCAAACAGCAGCCCCTGCACACCATGACGCGGGCCGCGAACCGTCAGCAGATATTGCACCGAGGCCACGCGATTGCGGGTCAAATTTACAAAGATTCGCCGTTACGTCTGAGCATCGCGCCGTCCGCGCCCGACGCCGATAACCATTGCTCGACCTGCTTGAAATAAAGAACGCCGCCATTGAACCTATGACGGCGTTGTCCAAGCCCCGAAAATTCGACTACCCTAGCTCAACGGCCCCAATTTTCGCGAGGGTCTGCGAAGCGTTAGAAACGGTAACCGATATTGACGTAGCTAACGATCGGGTTCAGTTTGATCTTGGTTTGCGACTGCACGTTGAGCGTGCCGACCGGCGTCCTGGCGGCGGTGTTCAGTTTAGCGGTCGTGCTGAGCGGTAGATAAGAGATCGACACGCCCGCGAACCAGTGCTGGTCGAACGCGTAGGTGAAACCCGCATTGAAGACCGGCGCCCACGAACTATCCGTATCGACGCTGGTCGGACCATGCAGAACATTGGCCTCGAACGCGCTGTTGGTGATCTTTGCGTCGGTGAACCAGACCCGGCTTACACCGATGCCGAGATACGGGCGGAACGCCGCGGTGGGGGCGTTGAAGAAGTACTTGAACAGCAGAGTCGGGCTCCACTGTTTCGCCTGGCCCAGCTTGCCGAATCGTTCGAAGCTGCCCGTGCCGGTCAGGTCGAATGAAGGCGGGTAGCCAAGCACGAATTCGGCCGCGATGTGGTCGGTAACGAAGTACCCGAGCGTGAAGCCGATGGTGTCCGCGGAACTTAGTGATGCACCGGTGTTGGCTTCTGTGATATTGGTCGGACTGCCGCCTATGCTTGTCACTCTCAACGGTTCACTGCTCGATTGAGGCGCAAGATGGAACCAGCCTGTTGAAAGGACAAAGCTCCCGGCCGATTGCGCGTGTGCTGCCGTTGTCATGCAGGCTAGCGCCGCCATCCCCGTTACGGCCTGTTTTAATTTCATATGTGCTCCTCCATAAAAGGCCCGCTCATTATGACGACAACGTTTGAAACAAACCATACGCGGCGGTTAGAGCTTTCTCCCTAGGCTCCGCGCGGTTTTCTGGCTCAGCCGCGCCGCGCCGAACCTCCGGCGCATGCGGCTTTTCCGACCTTCGGGTTTGTACCAACGCGACTAATTGGATACTTCAGCATGGCACGGCTTGCACGTCTCTATGTCCCTGACCAGCCGCAGCACGTCATCCTTCGCGGACTCGATCAGCAGCCCGCATTCGTCGACGACCAGGACTACGAGCTCTTCATCGACTGTTTGAAAGCGGCTTCGCGCGACCATCACTTATCCATCCACGCCTATGCGTTGATGCCGGGCGCGGTGCAACTGCTCGTCACGCCCACCGAGGAATCGAGTCTGCCGAAAGCGATGCAGGCGGTGGGGCGGCGCTACGTCGCCCATTTCAACCGGCGCTATGCGCGTCGCGGCACGTTGTGGGAAGGGCGCTACCGCGCCACGGTGATCGAGGGCGAGCGCTATTTTCTACTGGCGAGCCGGGTCGTCGAAATGTGTCCGGTGCGCGCGCAACTCGTGAGCGCGCCGGAAGACTATCGCTGGTCGAGCTACCGTCATCACATCGGCCTGACGCTCGACAGCCTGATTACCGACCACCCGTTGTACTGGTCGCTCGGCAACACGCCGTTCGAACGGCAGCGCGCTTACCGCGAGCTATGCGAACAGCCGCTCGACGAGCGCGAAGCCAGTCAGCTTCAGCAGGCCACGCTGAAGGGCTGGGTGCTCGGCAGCGATACCTACCGCGAATGGGCCGCGCGCGCGGCCAATCGGCGCGTGTCGCCGCTGCCGCGCGGACGGCCGCGCAAGGTCCGCGAGACGCCGCAAACGCAGTAGCCGGCATCGCGTCGGCGGGCGGTGGTGGAACGGCATCTTCGCATGCCGTTTTCTTTTGCACGTTTTCGATGTGGCACCAATAAAAATCGACCGCAATGCACCAACTTGATAATTGGGGCTCAACCACAACGTTTTATTTGCTATTCCATTGATTCGTCGCGTATATTCCGAATTCCGGCGTTTTTGATACGCGTAGCATCCAGCGTAAAGAGCGCGCCGTCGCGGCTGCTGTGCGCACTGCGGCAATAGAAAAACGGTTAAACGGCCTGTCCGGCCCCTCACAGACGGTGTCCCCATGAACGACCACCAGCAACCGACTCATCCGGTTCCCGCCGCGCAAGGTCTGTACGACCCGCAGAACGAGCATGACGCCTGCGGCGTCGGCTTCGTCGCTCACATCAAGGGCAAGAAAAGCCACGAGATCATCGAGCAGGGCCTGAAAATCCTGGAAAACCTCGACCACCGGGGCGCCGTCGGCGCCGATCCGCTGATGGGCGACGGCGCCGGCATCCTGATCCAGATTCCCGATGGCTTCTATCGCGAGGAAATGGCGAGGCAAGGCGTGACCCTGCCGCCGTATGGCGAATACGGCGTCGGCATGGTGTTCCTGCCGAAAGAGCACGCGTCGCGCCTCGCTTGCGAACAGGAGCTGGAACGCACGGTGAAGGCCGAGGGCCAGGTCGTGCTGGGCTGGCGCGACGTGCCGGTCGACCACACCATGCCGATTTCGCCCACCGTCAAGGCGAGCGAGCCGCTGATCCGTCAGATTTTCATCGGCCGCGGCAAGGACATCATCGTGACCGACGCGCTCGAGCGGAAGCTGTACGTGATCCGCAAGACCGCGAGCCACCGCATCCAGGCGCTCAAGCTCAAGCACGGCAAGGAATACTTCGTGCCGTCCATGTCGGCGCGCACGGTCGTCTATAAGGGGCTGCTGCTGGCCGGGCAGGTCGGCGTGTATTACCGCGACCTGCAGGACGAGCGCACCGTCTCGGCGCTCGCGCTCGTGCACCAGCGCTTCTCGACCAACACCTTCCCGGCGTGGGAGCTGGCTCACCCGTACCGCATGATCGCCCACAACGGCGAAATCAACACGGTAAAGGGCAACGTCAACTGGCTGAACGCCCGCACCGGCGCGATCGCGAGCCACGTGCTCGGCGACGATCTGCCGAAGCTGTGGCCGCTGATCTATCCGGGCCAATCCGATACGGCGTCGTTCGACAACTGCCTCGAACTGCTGGTGATGGCCGGCTACCCGCTCGTCCACGCAATGATGATGATGATCCCGGAAGCCTGGGAGCAACACACGCTGATGGACGACAACCGCCGCGCGTTCTACGAATACCACGCCGCGATGATGGAGCCGTGGGACGGCCCCGCCGCGATCGCCTTCACCGACGGCCGTCAGATCGGCGCGACGCTCGACCGTAACGGCCTGCGTCCGGCGCGCTACATCGTCACCGACGACGACCTCGTGATCATGGCCTCCGAAGCCGGCACGCTGCCGATTCCGGAATCGAAGATCGTCAAGAAGTGGCGTCTGCAGCCGGGCAAGATGTTCCTGATCGACATGGAACACGGCCGCATCATCGACGACAAGGAACTTAAGGACAACCTCGCCAACGCCAAGCCGTACAAGAGCTGGATCGACGCCGTGCGCATCAAGCTCGACGAGATCGAGGCGAAGGCCGAGGACGTCGCGACGGAACGCCGCGAAGCCGCTGCCTTGCTGGATCGCCAACAGGCGTTCGGCTACACGCAGGAAGACCTCAAGTTCCTGATGGCGCCGATGGCGCAAGCCGGCGAGGAAGCCGTCGGTTCGATGGGCAACGACTCGCCGCTGGCGGTCATGTCCAACAAGAACAAAACGCTCTATCACTACTTCAAGCAGTTGTTCGCGCAGGTCACGAACCCGCCGATCGATCCGATCCGCGAAAACATGGTGATGTCGCTGGTGTCGTTCGTCGGCCCGAAGCCGAACCTGCTCGACACGAACAACATCAACCCGCCGATGCGTCTCGAAGTGTCGCAGCCGGTGCTCGACTTCAAGGACATCGCGAAGATCCGCGCGATCGATCAGTACACGGGCGGCAAGTTCAGCTCGTATGAACTGAACATCTGCTATCCGGTGGCCTGGGGCAAGGAAGGCATCGAAGCGCGCCTCGCATCGCTGTGCGCGGAAGCGGTCGACGCCGTGAAGTCCGGCTACAACATGCTGATCGTGTCGGACCGCAAGACCGACCGCGACAACGTCGCGATTCCGGCGCTGCTCGCCACCGCCGCGATCCACACGCACCTCGTGCAGCAAGGTCTGCGTACGAGCACGGGTCTCGTGGTCGAAACCGGCTCGGCGCGTGAAACGCACCACTTCGCGCTGCTCGCGGGCTACGGCGCGGAAGCCGTGCACCCGTACCTCGCGATGGAAACGCTCGGCCAACTGGCTGCCGGCATGAAGGGCGACCTGTCGGCGGAAAAGGCGATCTACAACTTCACGAAGGCGGTCGGCAAGGGCTTGCAGAAAGTCATGTCGAAGATGGGCATTTCCACCTACATGTCCTACACCGGCGCGCAGATTTTCGAAGCGGTCGGCCTCGCTGAAGACCTGGTCAAGAAGTACTTCGAGGGCACCTCGTCGAAGGTCGGCGGCATTGGTCTGTTCGACGTGGCCGAGGAAGCGATCCGTCTGCACCGTGAAGCGTTCGGCGACAACCCGGTTCTCTCCGGCATGCTCGACGCGGGCGGCGAATACGCGTACCGCGTGCGCGGCGAGGAACACATGTGGACGCCGGATGCGATCGCCAAGCTGCAACACTCGGCGCGCAGCAATTCGTACCAGACGTACAAGGAGTACGCGCACCTGATCAACGATCAGACCAGGCGCCACATGACGTTCCGCGGCCTGTTCGAATTCAGGCTCGACCCGTCGAAGGCGATTCCGCTCGACGAAGTCGAACCGGCGAAGGAAATCGTCAAGCGTTTCGCCACCGGCGCCATGTCGCTCGGCTCGATTTCGACCGAAGCTCACGCCACGCTGGCCGTCGCGATGAACCGCATCGGCGGCAAGTCGAACACGGGCGAAGGCGGCGAGGACGTGAACCGTTACCGCAACGAACTGCGCGGCATTCCGATCAAGAACGGCGACACCATGAAGTCGGTGATCGGCGACGAAGTGATCGTCGACATTCCGCTGAAGGACGGCGATTCGCTGCGCTCGAAGATCAAGCAGGTGGCGTCCGGCCGTTTCGGCGTGACGGCGGAATATCTCGCGTCGGCCGATCAGATCCAGATCAAGATGGCGCAGGGCGCAAAGCCGGGCGAAGGCGGTCAGTTGCCGGGCCACAAGGTGTCGGATTACATCGGCAAGCTGCGTTATTCGGTGCCGGGCGTGGGCCTCATTTCGCCGCCGCCGCACCACGACATCTACTCGATCGAAGATCTGGCGCAACTGATTCACGACCTGAAGAACGCCAACTCGGCGGCGAGCGTGTCGGTGAAACTGGTGTCGGAATCGGGCGTGGGTACGGTGGCCGCGGGTGTCGCGAAGGCGAAGGCCGATCACGTCGTGATCGCCGGCCACGACGGCGGCACGGGCGCATCGCCGCTGTCGTCGATCAAGCACGCCGGCACGCCGTGGGAACTGGGTCTCGCCGAAACGCAGCAAACCCTGGTGCTGAACCAGTTGCGCGGCCGCATCCGCGTGCAGGCCGACGGTCAGATGAAGACCGGCCGCGATGTCGTGATCGGCGCGCTGCTCGGCGCGGACGAGTTCGGCTTCGCGACGGCGCCGCTCGTCGTCGAAGGCTGCATCATGATGCGCAAGTGCCATCTGAACACCTGCCCGGTCGGCGTCGCGACGCAAGATCCGGTGCTGCGCGCGAAGTTCCAGGGCCAGCCGGAGCACGTCGTCAACTTCTTCTTCTTCGTTGCGGAAGAAGCGCGCGAGATCATGGCGCAACTGGGCATCCGCAAGTTCGACGACCTGATCGGCCACGCCGAACTGCTCGACACGAAGAAGGGCATCGAGCACTGGAAGGCGAAGGGTCTCGACTTCTCGCGCGTGTTCTATCTGCCGCAAGTGCCGGCCGAAGTCGCGCGCAAGCACGTCGACGTGCAGGACCACGGCCTGGAGCGCGCGCTCGATCACACGCTGATCGAGAAGGCGAAGGCGGCGATCGAAAAGGGCGAGCACGTCTCGTTCATTCAGCCGGTGCGCAACGTGAACCGCACGGTCGGCGCGATGCTGTCCGGCCTGATCGCGAAGAAGTACGGCCACGACGGCTTGCCCGACGACACGATTCATATCCAGTTGAAGGGCACGGCGGGCCAGAGCTTCGGCGCGTTCCTCGCGAGGGGCGTCACGCTGGATCTGGTCGGCGACGGCAACGACTATGTCGGCAAGGGCCTGTCGGGCGGCCGCATCATCATCCGTCCGACCAACGATTTCCGCGGCAAGTCGGAAGAGAACATCATCTGCGGCAACACGGTGATGTACGGCGCGATCGAAGGCGAAGCGTTTTTCCGCGGCGTGGCGGGCGAGCGTTTCTGCGTGCGTAACTCGGGCGCGACGGCGGTTGTCGAAGGCACGGGCGACCACGGTTGCGAATACATGACGGGCGGCACGGTGGTCGTACTCGGCGAAACGGGCCGTAACTTCGCGGCCGGCATGTCGGGCGGCATCGCATACGTGTACGACCCGGACGGCATGTTCGCCGGCAAGTGCAACAAGTCGATGGTCGCGCTCGATCCGGTTTTGCAGCAGGCCGAGCAGGAACGCACGGTCGACAAGGGCCTGTGGCACGCCGGCACGACCGACGAAGCGCTGCTCAAGGGGCTCATCGAGCGTCACTTCCAGTTCACCGGTTCGCCGCGCGCCAAGGCGCTGCTCGAAAACTGGGATGCGTCGCGCCGTCAATTCGTGAAGGTGTTCCCGACCGAATACAAGCGCGCGCTGGGCGAGATGGCAGCGAAGAAGGCGAACAAGGAAGTGCTCGCCGCCTGATTTGCTTCGCTGATCGTCCGCACGAAAGACGTCACCCAGGACGTCACCCATAGCCGTACCCGCCGCCGCTCGATGGTTCGACGCGCGGCGGGGAAAGATTACCCACCTGATACAGATAGAGAAGAGAACCACATGGGCAAGGCAACCGGTTTTCTCGAGTTCGAGCGCCGCCACGAGGCGTACGAAGCTCCGCTCACGCGTGTGAAGCACTACAAGGAATTCGTCGCCGCATTGACCGACGACGAAGCGAAGATTCAAGGCGCACGTTGCATGGACTGCGGCATTCCGTTCTGCAACAACGGCTGCCCGGTGAACAACATCATTCCGGACTTCAACGACCTGGTGTTCCATCAGGACTGGAAGAACGCGATCGAGGTGCTGCACTCCACGAACAACTTTCCGGAGTTCACGGGCCGCATCTGCCCGGCGCCGTGCGAAGCGGCTTGCACGCTCGGCATCAACGACGATCCGGTCGGCATCAAGTCGATCGAACACGCGATCATCGACAAGGCCTGGGCCGAAGGCTGGGTTGCGCCGCAGCCGCCGAAGCACAAGACCGGCAAGAAAGTCGCGGTGGTCGGTTCCGGCCCCGCCGGTCTCGCCGTCGCGCAGCAACTGGCGCGCGCGGGGCACGATGTGACCGTGTTCGAAAAGAACGACCGCATCGGCGGTCTGCTGCGTTACGGTATTCCCGACTTCAAGCTGGAAAAGTGGCTGATCGACCGCCGCATGCGCCAGATGGAAGCCGAAGGCGTGACGTTCCGCGCCAACGTGTTTATCGGTAAAGCGGATTCATTGCCGCCGCACATCGGCAACACGGCAAAGGAAACCATCACGCCGGCCGAGCTGAAAGAGCAGTTCGACGCCGTGGTGCTCACGGGCGGTTCGGAAACGCCGCGCGATCTGCCGGTGCCGGGCCGCGAACTGGAAGGCGTTTACTACGCGATGGAATTCCTGCCGCAGCAGAACAAGGTCAACGCCGGCGACAAGGTCGCGAACCAGTTGCTCGCGAAGGGCAAGCACGTCGTGGTGATCGGCGGCGGCGATACGGGTTCGGACTGCGTGGGCACGTCGAATCGTCATGGCGCGAAGAGCGTCACGCAGTTCGAACTGCTGCCGCAACCGCCGGAAGAAGAGAACAAGGCGCTCGTGTGGCCGTACTGGCCGATCAAGCTGCGCACGTCCTCGTCGCATGACGAAGGCTGCTCGCGCGATTGGGCGGTGGCGACCAAGCGCCTCGAAGGCAAGAACGGCAAAGTCGAGAAGCTGATCGCCGCGCGCGTCGAATGGAAGGACGGCAAGATGCAGGAAGTGCCGGGCTCGGAATTCGAAATGAAGGCGGATCTCGTGCTGCTCGCGATGGGCTTCACGCAGCCGGTGTCGCCGGTGCTCGAGGCGTTCGGCGTCGACAAGGATGCACGCGGCAATGTGCGTTCGTCGACCGAAGGCGACAAGGCGTATTACACGTCGGTGGACAAGGTGTTCACGGCAGGCGACATGCGCCGCGGCCAGTCGCTGGTGGTGTGGGCGATTCGCGAAGGACGTCAGTGCGCGCGTTCGGTGGACGCGTTCCTGATGGGGCATTCGGAACTGCCGCGCTAAACGTCTCCGCTGGTTTCATGCCTCGATGCATCGAAACCGGTTATTGCTTGCAGGAAGAGGTGGAGACGACGAAGCGGTAAACAAAGCCGGGCATCCGCAAGGGTGACCCGGCTTTTCTATTTCCATGTGTTGCGCCGCGTGAAAGAAAAGGCCGGGTAATCAGTGCCAAGGCAGCGGTTCAAGCCCGCGGTCCAAGGCGGGTCCGCGCCGCGTCGCGGCAGGCGAACCCGTCGGGGCGGCGAAGCAAGTCGGTCAGGTTCCTTACGAACTACTACCCCGTAACCAAAAGAAGATTTGCCGCCGTTAAACTGCGTGCGCAGCGCCCATGCTGCGAATAACCCTTCACGTTCGCGCCAGCCACGTCCAATGCCCGCAACCGGAAAAAACTGCTCGCCACCTCGCCGCTTCGCGAGCATCGCACTGCGGACAAGTCAGATCGCGCCCGTTCGGACCTCCGCGTCGCGCCGGGTGTTCCTCAAGCGTTCAGCCGGCGTGCTGCTGGTCTCGGGCATCGGCAGTTCGCTGCTCGCCGCCTGTGGCGGCAGCCTCGACGCCGGTCAACCGGAAACGCCGCGGCTCGCGTCGGTCGATAACTTTCGCGACGTGGCGGGCGCCGCCGCCGGCTATCCGACCGTCGACGGCAAGCAGATGCGCCGTGGCGTGTTCTATCGCGCGAACGCGCTGACCTTCAGCGCCGCTGACGAAGCCGCGATCGATCACCTCGGCATCGCCGCCGTCTACGATCTGCGCACGCCGGGCGAAGCCGCGCGGATCGCCGATACGTTGCCGGCCGGCGCGACGTCCGAGGCGTTCAACGTGCTGGGCGCCCGCGACTTCGTCGCACCGTCGTTCGATACGGCCGCCGCCGCAACAGCGTTCATGGAGGCGCAGGCGCGCTCCTACGTCACCGGCGCCGCGCAGCGCGCGAGCTACGGCGCGCTGCTCACGCGTCTTGCCGAGGGCGCCGAGATCCAGCTCTTTCATTCCAGTGCGGGTAAGGATCGCGCCGGCTGGGTCGCGGCGCTTCTGCAGAGCATCGCCAACGTTCCGCTCGATGTGATCATGCAGGACTATCTGCTCAGCAACGTCTATTCGGCGCTATCGATCAGGGCCCATACCGACATGCTGCGCGCGCGCGTCGGCGCTGCGGCCGCCGCGAGCGAGGCGCCGTTGTTCGACGTTCAGGAAAGTTATCTGCAGGCGGGCTTCGATCAGGTGCAGGCGAGCTACGGCACGATGGCGAGCTATCTGATGCAAGGCCTCGGCGTGTCCCAGGCGACGATCGACCGGTTGCGCGCCCGTCTGGTGGTGTGATCCGGGTTTGAGGCGGGCTGCCCGACGGCGGTCAGGCAGCCGCAGTCAGGCAATAACGGGGTAGTGCGCGGCGAAAAAAGTCCGCCCCAAATCACTGGGCGGACGGAGAAGGGCGGCATCGAGGTTGCCGGAGACGACTATAAGGCCGCGTCCATCGCGCCGGTTCGTCCTGTAAGGGCGCGTAAGCGCGCGTTCGCTGCCACGCCAGCTCCTCTTCCATCACGCTGTTGCCGGCGCGACCGGCAATTCGATCCGCACCTCCAGCCCGCCAAGCGCGTGATTGCGCACCTGACAGCGTCCGCCGCGATCGTGCGCGAGCCGCGCGACGATCGCGAGACCCAGCCCGCAATGGCCTTCGCCGCCCCGCGCGGCGTCGAGCCTGACGAACGGCTTCATGGCGGCGGCGATCCGGTCGTCGGGAATACCGGAACCGTGATCGCGCACGCCGATGACCCAATGCCGCTCGTCACGCCCGGTGGCGATGTCCACCGGCGCCGAACCGTGTTCGAGCGCGTTGTCGACGAGGTTCGTCACCAGCCGGTCGAGCAGCGTGCGGGGAAGCCTGAATGACGGTCCCGCGCGCAGATCGAGCGTGAACAGCGGCGCTTCCTCGGTGCTCTCGCCGACGGAAAACTGTTCCCGCAGAAATTCGTCGACCTCGACCGGCGGCCCCGCGTCCGCGGACTGGCCCGCGAACTCCAGAAACTGCTGGACGATATTGGTCAGCGAATCGACATCGCGTATCAGGCCGGCGCGCTCGCTTTCCGCGACCAGCACGCTCGCGCGCAGCTTGAGCCGCGTGAGCGGCGCTTTCAGATCGTGCGCGACGCCGGCCAGCATGACCGCCTGGTCGTCGCCGGCTTCGTTCAGGCGCCGCATCATGTCGTTGAACGAGCCGATCAGATCGCGCAGCTCGCGCGGTCCTTGCTCGGTCACGGGTTCCGGCCGTCCGCCCGAGCCGAACGCGCGGGCCGCGTCGGCGACGCGCGACAGCGGGCGCTGCATCTGCCAGGCCGCGAACAGTGACAGGATCAGCGCGGCGAGCAGCATCGAAACGGATTCGATCAGAAAGCGCGGAGGCGGCGGAACGTCGACCGGCAGGACCACCCAGTTCGGTTTGCCGGGAAACAGCACCCACAGTTGCGGCGGGCGCAGATCGTCGACGGCGATCCGCGTGCCGGGCGGCAGGTTCTCGCGCAGGTGCCGGCTCAATTCGACCAGCGGATGATCGGTCGGCGTACTCAGATGGACGCTCGCCGGCATATTCCAGGTGGGCACGAGGTGCACGCGCATCGCGGGCGCGAGCGCCGCGCTCTTCATCGGCTCGCCGTTGACTGCCTGCAGCGCCAGCAGAATGCCGCGCGCGAAGCCGTCGATTTCATGGCGCGGCGGCTGCATGACGATCAGCACGAACCAGCCGGCCTGGATCGCGAACAACACCGCCGTGGAGAGCAACGCCATTCTGCCGAACAGCGTGTTCAGCGGATTTCTCATGCGTTCGAGGCGGCCTCGCCGGCGAAGGGCGTGCTGTCGGCGTCGGGCACGAACACATAGCCTTTGCCGCGCACCGTCTGCACGTAGCAGGGATTGGAGGGGTCGTCTTCGATCACGCGGCGCAGGCGCCAGATCGGCACGTCGAGGCTGCGGTCGCGAAAGGCGAGATTGTCGCGATGCACGAGATCGTGGATCAGCACGCGCGACAACACCTTGTACGGATTGTTGACGAAGATCTTCAGCAACGCGAATTCGCTGTCGCGCAGCGGCAGCTTGGCGTTGTCGCGGGTGAGCGAACGGGTTGCGAAGTCGAGTTCGAAGGGACCGAAGCGATACGGTTTGCGGGCTTCCGGCGCACTGGTGGTGGACGGCCCGCGGCGGCGCAGCACCGTGTGGATGCGCGCGAGCAGCTCGCGCGGATCGAACGGCTTGGTCAGATAGTCGTCCGCGCCGAGCGAGAGCCCGACGATGCGGTCGGCCACCGTGCCGCGCGCCGTCACGAAGATCACCGGAATGTCGTCGCCGGCGGCGCGCAGCGCGGTGAGCGCGCGCAGGCCGTCGGTGTCCGGCATCATGATGTCGAGCACGACGACCGAAGGCCGCTCACGCTCGAGCCGGCGTTGCAGATGCGTGCCGTCGTGCAGCACTGACGCGTCGAAGCCGTTCGACTGCAAAAACTTGCATAGCAGATCGCGTACGACCGGATCGTCGTCGACGATAAGGACCTGTGGATTCATGGCGAAATTTTAGACTGGCGCGCTTCACGCACGCCTGACAGTTTTCTTACCAATGCTTACGCAGCGCCGCCCCGCGTTTCCCGCCGTGCGCGTAGGGCCCGCCGCCAAAGGCTCGGGCCACATCCTGACGCTGCCACATTTGGCAATACGTTGGGCATGGGTTGGCAACAGCGAAAGCGGCGCGGACACCATGATGCGGCGCTGACCGGCATCGCTCGACTCTCCGGGAAAGCATGGGCGCGCGGCTGCAACGGTTTGCAATCTCCGGCAACGGCTCGTAAGAACCGCTGAAAAGCGCGCTTTCCTTCGCGCATCGGCAGCGCGCGTGCGGCGCGATGATCCGTCATGCAGTACGTTGCGCCGCATGTCGACGATAGCCTGCGCCTTGGGCCCACGGGAGGCGGTGCGAAACCGACAATCCAGCGCCATGCGAGGCTCATCATGACCGTCCCAAGCAACGTCAATTCCACTCGTTTTTCGCCGCTCGCGCCCACCCAGGCCGCGCCAAAGCCCGCCGCTTCCGGCAAGTCGAGCGGCACCGCGCAGAGCCGGGAATCCGCCACGACCGGACAACCGTCGGCGCCCGGCGGACTCGTCGGGCACCACGTCAACACCACCGCCTGAGATAGCGAGGCCCGCGTGTCGACTCCGAGAATCATTGAGCGCGTGATCCGTGTCGCAGCCTGGTTGACGCTCGGCGCCGCGCTGCTGCCGCTTGGCGGCTGCGGTGTCGCCGCGCTGCCGTGCCGGCTGACTTCGTCCGCGCTGAAAATCATCCCGGTCGTCGGTCATGCCGCGGCCACCCCGTTCGACATGTGTTCATCCGCGATCGACTGAATCATGAGACCCAAACGGATTGCCTGTGCGTTGGCGCTGCTCGGCGGACTGTTTTCATTGACCGCTCATGCGCAGCCGGTCGCGCGCGAAGCCGGGGCGGCCAGCGCCCTGTCCAGAGACCCTGCCGCGGATGCGCGCCGGCGTTCGCAGGACGCGCCGTTCGCGTTTCGCGGCATTGCGCTCGGCATCACGCTCGACGAGTTCCGTTCGAGTTCCACCGTGCGCGCGACGCCGGTCGGCAGCGTGCCGGTCTGCGAGACGGACGTGCAGGCGGGCGCGCTCGGCATGCGGCTGAAGTCGCGCGAAAGCCTGACGGTCGCATGCCGCTGGGCGCATCGCGCGGACGACGGCTGGGCGGTGTCGCAAGCGGTGGTCGCCGGCGTGCCGGCGCAGGAGCACGTGCTGCGTTTCGCGCGTGTCGAGGGACAAAGCGCGCTGCGTCTGTACGAGATTTCTTTCGTGATCGACGAGATCACCGCCGAGGACTTGCGCGAGGCGCTCACGGACCGATACGGCGCGGCGCACCTCGTCACGCACAGCTTGTCGGCGTCGAGCACGATGCCGGTCTACGTCTGGGAAAACGCGGTGAGTTCGATCACGTTGTGCTTTCTGCCGGGCACCCGCAACGGCACGCTCACCTATCTGCTGAAGGGTTCCGACGCGTGGGTGAAGTCGGTCGTGCGGCAGTGGCAGGCGAGCGGCGCCGAGGCGGGGTGAGGATGGCCGCCGATTTTGAGCCCGGCCGATGCGGGCAAGGAGCATGCATGAGTGCGCTACGTCTGACTGTCGCGCTGGGCGCGGCGGCTTGCCTCGCGGCTTGCGGGAGCAGCCAGAAGTCGATTGTCGATACGCCGATGGCGCCGCCGCTTGCGTCCGCGCCGCTGAACGTCAACACGCAAGGCGCGATCTATCAGGCCGGCACGCCGCTGCTGCTTTACGAAACGCCGCGCGCCCAGCATATCGGCGACGTGCTGACGATTCGCCTGTCCGAGTCGTACAGCGGCAACAACAGCTCGACCGCGGCGGCGAGCCGTTCGAGCAGCATTACCGCCGACGCCGCCGACCATTCGACCGGCGCCGCCGCGCGGCTCGCGCGACTGTTCAACGTCGGCTCGGCCAGCACCGAGTTCAAAGGCCAGGGCAGTCTCACCGACGTGAGCGGCATGACCGGCACGCTCGCCGTCACCGTGATCGGCACGATGTCGACGGGCAATCTGGTGGTGTCCGGCGAGAAGATGATTTCGATGAGCGGCAACCGCGACCGCTTGCGGCTATCCGGGATCGTCAATCCCAAGGATATCGAGGCGGGCAACTACGTGGCGTCGAGCAAGGTGGCGAACGCGCGCATCGAGCAGGCCGGCGTGGGGATGATCTCCGACGCGACCACGATGGGCTGGCTGCAGAGGATGTTCCTGAGTGTGCTGACGTTCTGAACGTCCCGATGCGAGCGCCGTGCGATGTGCGATCCGCGGCGCATCGCGCAACCAGCGTCCCGGGTCCCGCGTCGCGCATCAGGCCGGCGGCGCCGCCCCGCGCTCCGCCGCGCCGATCTCGCCGTCCGGCACGAACACATAGCCGCGTCCCCACACGGTTTGCACATAGCGCGGCTCCGACGGATCGACTTCGATCAGCCGCCGCAAGCGCCAGATCGACACATCGAGGCTGCGATTACGATGCGCCTCGCTGTTGCCGTGCAGCTTCTCCAGCAACTGCGCGCGCGTGAGCACGGTCATCGCGTGCGTGACGAATACCTTGAGCATGGCGAATTCGCTGGAGCGCAGCGTGATGCGCTCGCCGTCGCGGCGTAATTCGCGCGCCGGAAAATTCACCTCGAAACGGCCGAAGCGATAGGGTGCGCGCTGCTCGGGCGCGCTCGGCGCGATCGTGCCGCGGCGTCGCAGCACGGTGCGAATGCGCGCGACCAGTTCGCTCGGTTCGAAGGGCTTGCCGAGATAGTCGTCGGCGCCGAGTTCGAGGCCGATCACGCGGTCGATCGGATCGGCGCGCGCGGTCAGCAGAATCACGGGGATGTCGTCGCCCGCGACGCGCAACGCGCGCAGCGCGCTGATGCCGTCGAGCTCCGGCATCATGATGTCGAGCACCACCAGCGCGGGACGCTCGTCCTGCAATTTGCGCTGCAGCGCCATGCCGTGTTCGAGCGTGGCCACCTTGAAGCCGCGCCCCTGCAGGTACTCGCTGACGAGCTCACGTACGACCGGGTCGTCGTCGACGACCAGAATGGATTGGTTCATCCGGGTCATCTTAGTGATCCGGCCGTGCGCGGCAAAGCGCGTGACGCTTTCGAATTCTTTCTCGCGTAAGAGAAAGCAAGCGGAAAGCGCCGGCGTGCGCTGCCTAGTTCGCGAGCGACGTTTGCATGGTGTTCACCGGCTGACGCGCGAGGTCCTTTTGATCGACCACCATTCGTTCGATCAGCCCGTTGAGCTTGGTCGACGCGGACGAGAAGCGGTCGGTGTTGAGCCCGCCCGTCTGATAGCGCGCGGTGATGAGAATGCGGCCGTGCTGGATCAGCGTCAGATCGATGATCGACAGGTACTGGATCGATTCGTCGCTGAACGAGCGGCGGCCGTAGTCGATTGCGGCGTTATAGACGAGGCGCGCCTCGCAGCCGGCGGGCGAGGTGCCCGGATTGTAGACGTCCGAGCGAATGCCGCGGCGCTCCAGCGCGAGTTGCAGCGACGGCACGAAGTCGCCGACCGACACGTTCTGGTTCACTTCGATGCAGACGTTGCGCACGTCGGCGGGCCGGCCGTTGACGAAGGTCGGCGACGAGTAGTTTGCCGCGACTGCGTAGCCTGCCTGAATCACAGAGCCGGTGGCGTCGGCGGCCGTGATTAGCGTCCACGCGCAGCCATTCAAGCCGGCGCTCAGCGCGGCGCAGGCGGCAAGCCACGCGCAAGGCCGGCGCAGCATGACGCACGCGGCCCGGGGGGCTCGCGTGAACGCATAAGCGCGTGGGCTTGGCGTAAGCGTCATGATGCGTGGCCTGATAGCGGTCAATGAGTGGCCGACAAGCGCGGCTTTGAAAAGGTGATCGCGGCGGATCGTGTCGAGCGGGCGCGCGCTCAGCGCGTGACGCGCAGACGCAATTCGTTTTGCCCTTGCACGCTGGCCGTGACGCTGACGCGCCGCGTGTCGGTGGTCACGATGAAATGCTGGCGCGTCGGCGTATTGACGTCGTGCACGACGTTCGGAAAGCACGCGGCGATATCGGCGCCGATTTCTTGCAGCGGGTCGTTGACCACGCCGTCGGCTTGCCAGTGCGCGCGCCAGTGGCAATCGTAGGCGTGCTGGTTGGCGCGGCAATCGTCCGCGCTCGACATGCCCGGCAATTGCGCGGCGGATTGCGCCGGCAACTGCTTGAAGTCGGTTGCGTTGACGATGTGTTCGAGCGCGGGGCAGACGTCCGCCGGCTCGGTGGGCTGGGCGGCTTGCGCGGCGCTCGTGAGCAGTAGCGCTGCGCCGAGGGCAAGCGCGAAGCGCCGGGTCAGGGGATGGGAGCGGCGATCGAATGACATGTGCGAAGAGTCCGTTAGCAGTGAGTGGCGGGGCGGGCGGGACGGGGTTCGGCCCGCACGGCTATCGTCGCTGCTGGGAGGCAATTTCAAAGCGGGGAACAGCTTGCCCGCTTCGCAAATGCTTTCTAACTCTTCTCGCGTGTTTCCTGGTGTTTCCTGGTGTTTCGGGGTGTTGCGCTTGCCTTGCTTATGCCGCCACCGCTTCGTCCGAACGCTCGACCTCGAGCGTTTCGTCATGGAACGCCGCGAGCGATTCGCGATGCGCGACGCTCACGATCGCCGCCTTCGGCAGACGCTCCGTGAACAAATGGTAGAGACGCGCTTCGTTGTCCGCGTCGAGCGCGCTCGTCGCTTCGTCGAGGAACAGGTAATCCGGCTTGTGCAGCAGCACCCGCGCGGCGGCGAGGCGCTGCTGTTCGCCCGGCGAGAGAATGCGCGTCCAGTGTCCCGATTCCTGCAAACGGTCGGCGTACTCCGACAGGCGGCAGGTGACGAGCGCCTCGCGGCATTCGTCGTCCGTATAGGTGTCGGCCGCGGACGGATAGGTGAGCGCGGCTTTCAGCGTGCCGATCGGCATGTAGCTGACTTGCGGAATGAACATCATGCGCGCGTTGACCGGCGCGTCGATGGAGCCGTCGCCGAACGGCCACAGGCCGGCGAGCGCGCGCATCAGCGTGCTCTTGCCCGAGCCGGACGGACCGCGCACCAGCCAGCGCGAGCCCGGCTCGATCGCGATATCGCGAATGCGCGACAGCGGGTTGCCGTTCGGCAGCGCGAGCGTGAGACCCTCGGTGCTGAGTTTGTCGGCGTCGACGAAATGCAGGTTGATGCCGCCGTGCGCGGTAGCGGGCGAGACGGATTCCTTCAACCGGGGAGCATGCACGACCCGCTTGAATTCGCGCAACCGGTTGACGGTGGCGCGCCATTCGACCAAGGTGCTGTAACTGTTGATGAACCACGAGAACGAATCGCTGACGGTGCCGAACGCGCTCGAAATCTGCATCAGCACGCCGAACGTGAAGGCGCCCGCGAAGTAGCGCGGCGCCGCGACCACCAGCGGAAAGATGATCGCGATCTGACCATAGAAGCTGAGCACGAAGGTGAGCCGCTTGGTGTACTTCATCACCTGCCACCAGTTGTCGCGGATACGGCCGAACAGCGAGCGGGCGTTGGTCTTCTCGGTCTCCATGCCGTTGTAGAAGGCGATCTGCTCGGCGTTTTCGCGCAGGCGGATCAGACCGAAACGGAAATCCGCCTCGACTTTCTGAGCTTGATAGTTGATCGACACGAGCGGATGGCCGACCTTCTGGATGATCAGGGAACCGGCCACCGCGTAGAGCGCCGCGGCCCACACCATGTAGCCGGGAATATGAATCGGCATGCCGCCGAGCGAGATGGTCAATGCGCCGGCGAGTGACCACAGGATCGTGATGAACGACACCAGCGTGACGACGGTGGAAAGCAGATCGAGCGTCAACGAGAGCGTGGTGGTGGCGAACGATTGCAGATCGTCGCTGATCCGCTGGTCGGGGTTGTCGGCGAGCCGGTCGCGTTCGATCCGGTAGAAGGCGCTGTCGTGCAGCCATTCGTTGAGGTAGCGCGTGGTCAGCCACTGACGCCAGCGGAACCCGAGCATCTGGCGCAGATAGCGCCCGTACACCGCGAGGATGATGAAGCCGAACGCGAGGCCCGAGAACACCATCAGCAGATGCGGGAAGTCGTGCACGTTCTTGGTTTGCAGCGCGTTGTAGAAGTCGGCGCTCCAGCGGTTCAGGCGCACGTTGATCCACACCACCAGCAGATTCATCACGATGATCGCGACGAGCAGCGACCATGCGATTTTTCGTTCCTCGGAGACCCAGTAAGGTTTGATGAGGCTCCAGGCGGAGACTTTTTCGTCCGGCGGGAGCACTGGGCTGATAGAAGTATTGGCTGTCATGAGCATCCTGTGTAGTACTGGCTCAAAGCGGGCCGGTCCTATGAAACTGGCCCGTCCAGGGCTGGCCGTCGGTCGGTCGCCCGCCTCGTCGCTCTACGGCGGGTTTAATGGCGAAGCCCCGGGCGTAAGCGCGATGATGAGCGCCCGTCCGGCTGAGCGATTCTGTTGCGAAGTCCTTAAGCGGAAGTTAAGTCGCGTTGGACTCCTTCGCCTCGATGCCGCCGGCGCGTGGACGGCCATGCGTGCCGCCCGCGCCCCGGTCTCGCGGCGTCCGGTCCAGGCATTGTGCCAGAGCGCGGGCTTCGTCCGTCTCGACGAAACAAAAGATCGGTGCCGGATCAAACCGCGCGTGATGAAGGGCCGCTCGTTTGCGGGCGCCGCGGCTTTTATGGTCTAATGGCCTTCGACGAAACAGGGGTGCTTTGCCCACAGGCTGCATGATTTCATGCCGCGGTGGCAAGGCTGAGAGAGACCCTTTGCACCCGATCCGGGTAATACCGGCGCGGGAAGTTTCCGGAAGCAGCCAGTCTTCCATTCCCCGCCGGGCGGCGTGCGTCATTCGAACGCATTTTTTGCCCGGCCGGCCTTACCCGCCGGTTTCGTCCTGGGTACGTGCGTTTCTTGCCGTACGGAAAGGACTCGATGACCGCCTATTCTTCAGATATGTGCTTTGCTCTTCGCCACGCGTTCGCCGGTCATGTCGGCGCGTCGCAGTGCTTCGGCCTCGCTTGCCGTCGTGACTGGGAGCGCGCGCGATGAACCGTCCCGCACAACCCGACTTCGCGGTGCTCGGCGGTGGACTTTGCGGGCGCCTCGTCGCATGGCGTCTCGCCGGTGAGGGGCATCGCGTGGCGCTTTACGAGCGCGGCGACGCCGCCGGTTCGCAAGCCGCCGCGTGGGTCGCAGCGGCCATGCTGGCGCCCCTCGCGGAAGCCGCCAGCGCCGAGTTGCTGATCACGCGGCTGGGCGCGAGTTCGCTCGATAGCTGGCCGCAAGTGCTCGCCGAATTGCCTGAGCCGGTGTTCTTCCAGCGTAACGGCACGCTCGTCGTCTGGCATCACGCCGACCGCACCGAGGCGCCGCTGTTCGAGCGCCGCGTGCGCTCGAATGCGCCTGCGGAACTGCTCGACGGCGGCTTCGTGACGCTCTCGGGCGACCAGGTCGGCGCGGCCGAACCGGCCTTGGCGGGCCGCTTCAATCAGGGCTGGCTGCTGCCGCGCGAAGGCCAACTGGATAACCGCCAGGTGCTGGCCGCGCTCGCCGCGGGCCTCGCCCAGCGCGGCGTGGAAACACACTGGAACACGCCGGTCGATGACCGCGCGCTGCCTGCCGCGCGCATCACCATCGACTGCCGGGGTTTGGGCGCGAAGCCGGTGCTGCCCACGCTGCGCGGCATTCGCGGTGAAGTGGCGCGCGTGCATGCGCCGGGAATCACGCTGACGCGCCCGGTGCGCCTGCTGCATCCGCGCTACCCGCTCTATATCGCGCCGAAGCAGGACGATCTCTACGTGATCGGCGCCACCGAGGTGGAAGGCGAGGACATGTCGCCCGTCAGCGTGCGCTCGGCGCTCGAACTGCTGAGCGCGGCGTTTTCCGTGCATCCCGGCTTCGGCGAGGCGCGCATTCTCGAACTGAATTCGCAGTGCCGTCCGACCCTGCCGGACCACCGTCCGGCCTTGCTGTGGGATGGCGCGCGGACGCTGCGCGTGAACGGCCTGTACCGGCACGGCTACATGATCGTGCCCGAAGTCGCCGACGAAGCCGTGCGCTTCGCGGCCGCGCTGCTCGAAGGCCGCATCGGCGATGCCGACGCCTTCGCCGACTGGCGGCAGGCGGCGCGCTGGAGCGAACTGTTTCAACTGGATTGCGCGCGGGAGCCGGCATGAGCGAGGCACGCGCCATGCAGTTTCGTCAGTCATCGATTGAACCGTATTCGAACACCATGGACATTCATATCAACCAGAAGCCGTTGTCGCTGCCCGAAGGCGCGACTGTCGCCGATGCGCTCGCCGCGTATGGCGCGCGTCCGCCGTTCGCGGTCGCGCTGAACGGCGATTTCGTCGCGCGCGCCCAGCATGCGGCGCGCGCGCTGCAGCCGGGCGACAAGCTCGATGTCGTGCAGCCCGTGGCCGGCGGTTGAGCCCGCGCCACGCATTGCCGGAGACCAGCATGATGCAAATGACTTCCCCAAAACCCGCGGACGCGCTCACGCTCTACGGCCAAACCTTCGCGAGCCGCGTGCTGCTCGGCACGTCGCGCTATCCGTCGCTGCAATCGTTATCCGATTCGATCGACGCGGCGCGGCCCGGCATGGTGACCGTCGCGTTGCGCCGGCAGATGAACGAAGGCGGCGCGGAAGCCGGCTTCTTCGATCTGCTCAAGCGTCACGGCGTGCCGCTGCTGCCGAATACGGCCGGCTGCCTGACCGTCGGCGAGGCGGTGACCACCGCGCACATGGCGCGCGAAATCTTCGAAACCGAGTGGATCAAGCTGGAATTGATCGGCGACGACTACACGCTCCAGCCCGACCCGGTCGGTCTGATCGAAGCGGCCGCGCAACTGGTCAAGGACGGCTTCAAGGTGCTGCCGTATTGCACCGAGGACCTGGTGATCGGCCGCCGTCTGCTCGATGCCGGCTGTGAGGCGCTGATGCCGTGGGGTGCGCCGATCGGCACCGGCAAGGGCGTGATCAATCCATACGGGCTGCGGGTGCTGCGCGAGCGGCTGCCGGACGTGCCGCTGATCGTCGACGCAGGTCTCGGCGTGCCGTCGCATGCGGCGCAGGTGATGGAGTGGGGCTTCGACGGCGTGCTGCTGAACACCGCCGTGTCGCAGGCCACGCACCCCGACGCGATGGCGCGGGCCTTCGCGCTGGGCGTCGAGGCGGGCCGCCAGGCGTTTCTGGCGGGGCCGATGGCCGAGCGCGAAAGCGCGCACGCGAGCACGCCGGTGGTCGGCATGCCGTTCTGGCATCAAGACGGGAGCGCCGCATGACGCAGACTCTGGCTTTGAAAGATCGCGACCTGTTCTGGCCGCCCGCCGACGAACTCACCGAAGCCGCGGAGCGCATTCGTGCGCGCCTCGGCGACTGGCCGCCGACGCACGCGCCGTGGCGCATCTGTTTGACCGCGCCGGACGAGCCGAACGGCGGCGACCTGATCATCGTCGCGGACGCGCAGCGGCATGGCGAGCAGGTGGCGCGCTGGCTGGTGCAGGGCGCCGGGGTGATCGAGGCGGCGCAGGAGACCGCGACGCTGCACCTGGGCGGCGAAAAATACCGCCTGGAAGGCCATCTCGCGGAAGACTGGATTCCCGCGCTGGCCGCGTTTCTGGACTGTGGTTTCGATCCCCACGACGCGCTGGTGCTGGCGCTTGCCTGGCGCGATGGCGACGAAACCCGCGCCGACGACGCATTTCCGTCCGATCTCGCGCATTTCCCGCGTCTCGCCGGCCTGCCGGACGCGCCCCTGCAAGCATTCGCGCGCTGCCCGGAGCGACTGGGTTTGTACCCGGTTCTGCCGACCGCGGAGTGGGTGGAACGGGTGGTGGGCCTAGGCGTGAAGACGGTTCAGTTGCGCCGCAAGTCGGCTCATCCCGCCGACGAACTCAAGCGCGAAATCGCCCGCTGCGTGGCGGTCGGCCGGCAACACGACGCGCAGGTGTTCATCAACGATCATTGGCAAGCCGCGCTGGAAGCGGGCGCGTACGGTGTTCATCTGGGCCAGGAAGACCTGCATAGCGCGGATCTTTCCGCGCTCGCCGCAGCCGGCATTCGCCTCGGCCTATCGACGCACGGCTTCTACGAGATCCTCAAGGCGCTGCATTTCCGGCCAAGCTATGTCGCGCTGGGCGCGGTTTTTCCGACCACCACCAAGGTCATGCCCACCGCGCCGCAGGGCCTCAGACGCCTCGCCCGGTATGTGCGCCTGCTCGACGGCGTGGTGCCGCTCGTGGCGATCGGTGGAATCGACCTGCAGGTGCTGCCGGACGTGCTGGCGACCGGCGTGGGTTGCGCGGCCGTGGTGCGGGCGGTGACGGAAGCGGCGGACCCCGCCGCCGCCGTTTCTGCACTGCAACAATTGTTTACGCAATAATCGTCAAGTTGGGTAAAGGGACGGGGCTCCTCACGGCAACTTTTGCATGATGGCCCTATAATTCGGCCTTCCGTGTAAAAGGACTGTCAGTTTCGTGTCTTCCTCTCCCGAGACCTTACTCGAGCTGCGCGACGTCGACTTCGGTTATGGCGACCGGCTCGTCCTGTCGAACCTGAATCTGCGCTTCAGGCGCGGGCAGGTGGTGGCGGTCATGGGCGGCTCGGGTTGCGGCAAAACCACGGTGCTGCGTCTGATCGGCGGTCTGGTACGCGCGCAGCGCGGCCAGATCCTGTTTCACGGCCAGGACGTCGGCCAGCAGACGCGCGACGGCCTCTACGCGCTGCGCCGCAAGATGGGCATGCTGTTCCAGTTCGGCGCGCTTTTCACCGACATGTCGGTGTTCGAAAACGTGGCGTTCGCGCTGCGCGAGCACACCGATCTCCCCGAAGAACTGCTCCGCGACCTCGTGTTGATGAAACTCAACGCGGTGGGCTTGCGCGGTGCGCGCGAGCTGCTGCCGTCGGAGATCTCGGGCGGCATGGCGCGGCGCGTGGCGCTGGCGCGCGCCATCGCGCTCGACCCCGAGTTGATGATGTACGACGAGCCCTTCGCCGGCCTCGATCCGATCTCGCTCGGCATCACCGCGAATCTGATTCGCGCGCTGAATCAGGCGCTTGGCGCCACCTCGATTCTGGTCACGCACGACGTGCCCGAATCGTTCGCCATCGCCGATTACGTGTATTTCCTCGCCAACGGTGGCGTTCATGCCGAGGGCACGCCGGCCGAACTGCGCGCGTCCACCGATCCCACGGTGCGGCAGTTCATCGACGGCGCGCCGGACGGCCCGTTCAAATTCCACTATCCCAGCAAGACGCCGCTCGCGGCGGACTTCGGCATCGGCGGAGGCCAGTCATGATCGGCTCGCTGATCAGTTCGGTCGGTCGCTCGGTGCTCGACGTGCTCGGCACGGCCGGCTACGCCACGCGCTTCTTCTTCCGGCTGGTGCTCGAATTTTTTCCGCTGCTGCGCCGGCCGCGGCTTGTCACGAAGCAGATCCACTTCCTGGGTAATTATTCGCTGGTGATCATCGCCGTGTCGGGGCTGTTCGTCGGTTTCGTGCTCGGCCTGCAAGGCTATTACACGCTGAACCGCTACGGCTCCGAGCAGGCGCTCGGACTGCTGGTCGCGCTGTCGCTCGTGCGCGAACTGGGGCCGGTGGTCACCGCGCTGCTGTTCGCGGGCCGCGCCGGCACATCGCTCACCGCCGAGATCGGTTTGATGAAGGCGGGCGAGCAACTCACCGCGATGGAAATGATGGCCGTCGACCCGGTCAAGGTCGTGGTCGCGCCGCGCCTGTGGGCCGGCATCATTGCGATGCCCATCCTGGCGGCGATTTTCAGCGCGGTCGGCGTGTTGGGCGGTTACGTGGTCGGCGTGCTGCTGATCGGCGTGGACGCCGGCGCGTTCTGGTCGCAGATGCAAGGCGGCGTCGACGTTTGGCGCGACGTGGGCGCCGGGGTCGTCAAGAGCGTGGTGTTCGGGCTCGCCGTGACGTTCGTGGCGCTGTTTCAAGGCTATGAAGCCAAGCCGACACCGGAAGGCGTGTCGCGCGCCACGACTAAAACGGTCGTGTACGCGTCGCTTGCCGTGCTCGGCCTCGATTTTCTGCTGACTGCACTGATGTTCAGCTAAGACTGCGTCGCGCTTTTTCCGCCGGCGGCGCGTCACGGGTCGCGCCCGGCGGGGAGTGTCGGCGGCGCGGCGGATTCACTTTGGGATGACGATGAAAAAGACTGCTCTCGACTTCTGGGTCGGCCTGTTCGTGGTGCTGGGTTTCGTGGCGTTGCTGTTTCTCGCGCTGAAGGCCGGCAACATGAGCTCGTTGTCGTTTCAGGCAACGTACCCGGTCAAGCTCAAGTTCGACAATATCGGCGGACTCAAGGCGCGCGCGCCTGTGAAGAGCGCGGGCGTGACGGTTGGCCGGGTCGGCTCGATCGGCTTCGACAGCAACGCGTATCAGGCCGTCGTCACGATCGACCTCGACAAGCAATACCAGTTTCCGAAAGATTCGTCGGCGAAGATCCTGACCTCGGGTCTGCTCGGCGAGCAATACATCGGGCTCGAACCCGGCGGCGACACCGAAATGCTCAAGGCGGGCGATACGATCTCGATGACGCAATCGGCGATCGTGCTGGAAAACCTGATCGGGCAGTTCCTGTACAGCAAAGCGGCTGACTCGGGCGCGTCGAAGTCCGGCTCGGGTTCGGCGGGCTCGACAGCACCTGCCGCACCTGCCGCGGCGGCCGTGGCGGCGCCGGCGGTGCCTGCCACACCGGCGGTTCCGGCTTCCGGCGCAGCCGGTCAATAAGGAGAATAAAAATGCAGACCCTACGCATCAGTGGTGCGGGCGCCTTGCAGGTGGCGAAGCTGACCGTCGTGATGGCCGCGCTCGCCGGCTGCACGACCGTGCAGACGCCGACCAAGGGCGATCCGCTCGAAGGCTTGAACCGCACCATCTTCACCGTCAACGACAAGATCGACCAATACGCGCTGAAGCCGGTCGCGAAGGGCTATGTCTTCGTGACGCCGCAGCCGGTGCGCGAGAGCGTGACGAACTTCTTCTCGAACATCGGCGACGTCTACATCGCGGCGAACAACCTGCTGCAATTGAAGATTACCGACGGCGTGCAGGACATCATGCGGATCGTGATCAACACGGTGTTCGGCGTGGGCGGTCTGTTCGACGTCGCGACGCTCGCGAAGCTGCCCAAGCACGACAACGACCTCGGCCTGACGCTCGGCCACTACGGTGTGCCGACGGGGCCGTACCTGGTGCTGCCGCTGTTCGGTCCGAGCACGTTGCGCGACGCGGTCGGCTCGCTCGGCAACTATTACGTGAACCCGCTCAGCTACATCGATCCGCCGGGCTTGAGCTGGGCGCTGTATGGGCTGAACGTGGTCAACACGCGCGCCAACCTTCTGAATGCGAGCGATGTCTTGGAGGGCGCCGCGCTCGACAAGTATTCGTTCGTGCGCAATGCGTACCTGCAGCGCCGTCAGTATTTGCTGTCGGACGGCAAGCAGGCGCAGGCGCTGCCGAACTACGGCGACGAAGCGCCGTTGCCGAAATACGAAGACGTCGACGCCGGTGCGGCCAGTGCGGCTGGCGCGCCGGCGGGCGCCGTGACCGGCACGGCCGGCACCGCCGCAGGCACGCAGGCTGCTCCGGCGAAGGCGGCGGGAGCCTCGGGTACGGCTGCGGCAACGCCACCGCAAGCGGCTTCGGCGGCGGGCGCGACAGCGGGAACAACGTCGGGCGCAACCGGGACCGCGGCAAAACCTGAAGCCGCTTCGGGCAGCGCCGAAGCGCCGCCAATCGATATGAACGGCGGTCCCGAAACGACGCAGATTCCGGCCGGCCAACTGGTCCCGCCCACGCGTTTCAACTTTCCGTCATTCAAATTGCGTTGATGATGTGCCCGTAACAGATCGATACGACTCTCGCAGTTTGCGCATGGATTGCCGCTGAACTCGCGTGTTAATGTCGGCTCAAACGGTTGCACTATTTTTAAGGCAAGGCTACATATGAAAAAATTCTTCCTGATTCCGTTGTTCGCTGCGTTGTTCTCGTTCGCCAGTGCCGGTGCATCGGCGCAAACGGTCGACGCCAATTCGCCGGACGGCCTGATCAAGACCGTCACTCAACAGGTGATCGATTCGATCCGCGCGGATAAGTCGATCCAGCAAGGCGACATCAACCACATCACGCGTCTCGTCAACGAAAAGATCCTGCCGTACACCGATTTCCGCCGCACCACGCAACTTGCGATGGGCCGCAACTGGCGCACCGCCACGCCAGAGCAGCAGAACCAGGTGGTCGAGCAGTTCAAGATGCTGCTGATCCGCACCTACTCGGGCGCGCTGGCTCAAGTCCGCGACCAGCAGATTCAGTACAAGCCGTTCCGCATGAATCCGGACGACACCGATACGGTGGTGCGCTCCGTCGTGATGAACAACGGCTCGCCGATCGAACTCGACTACCGTCTGTACAAGACGCCGCAAGGCTGGCGCGTCTATGACATCAACGTGCTCGGCGCATGGCTGATCCAGGCGTATCAGCAGCAGTTCAACGAGCAGATTCAGCAGAAGGGCGTGGACGGACTGATCCAGTTCCTCACGCAGCGCAACCAGCAACTCGCCGCGGGCAAGCAGTCGTGAGCGAAGTGCTGAGCCCCGTCGTGAACCGCTTCGAGAGCGGCGCGACACTGACCCACGCGAGCGCGAAGAGTGCGCTCGTGGCGGGTTTGCAGCGCATCGCGGCGGGCGCGAGCGGCGTGGATTGCACACCGCTTGCGCAATTCGATTCGTCCGCGCTGGCCGTCCTCCTCGCGTGGCAGCGGGCCGCCCAGGCACGCGGCGCCCGATTCGAGATCGTCAATCTGCCGGCTGGTCTTGCCAGCCTCGCACAAGCCTACGGCGTCGATACCCTGGTCCCGTGCAGAGCGGTCGACCAGAGTTAACGCTTTAGCGCCGACTCTTGTCCCGATACCGCCGGCGCCGCATTGGCGCCGGCCTCGACGCTCCAGCAGCGTCACGCGGATCGCCCCGACCCAAGCCGGGCCAGCCAATTTTTGCCCTATAATCAAACGTTTTTTGGGGCACTTAACCGGCCCCAATTTCGTTTCTCCCAGCATATATGTGCCCACCCAGGGCTCCGCAAGTTCCCCTTTAGGCGCCGCGACGCGCGCGGCCCCCAGTCATGTCAGCCATAGAAATTCGTAACGTCAAGAAGCGCTACAAGGATTTGCAGGCGCTCAAGGGCGTCAGCCTCACGGTGGAAGAAGGCGAGTTCTTCGGGCTGCTCGGTCCGAACGGCGCGGGCAAGACGACGCTCATCAGCATCCTCGCCGGTCTCGCGCGCGCCGATGAAGGCAGCATCGCGGTGCGCGGCCACGACGTTATCGACGATTTCCGGCTGGCGCGCCGCGCGCTCGGCGTCGTGCCGCAGGAGCTCGTGTTCGATCCGTTCTTCACGGTCCGCGAGACGTTGCGCATCCAGTCCGGCTACTACGGGCTGCGCAACAACGACGCATGGATCGACGAGATCATGGCCAATCTCGACCTCACCGAAAAAGCCGACGCCAACATGCGCGCGCTGTCGGGCGGCATGAAGCGCCGCGTGCTGGTCGCGCAGGCGCTGGTGCACCGGCCGCCGGTCATCGTGCTCGACGAGCCGACCGCGGGCGTGGACGTCGAATTGCGTCAAACCCTGTGGAAATTCATCTCGCGCCTGAATCGCGAAGGTCACACCATCGTGCTGACCACGCACTATCTTGAAGAAGCCGAATCGCTGTGCGATCGCATTGCGATGCTGCGACGCGGCGAAGTGGTCGCGCTCGATCGCACCAGCGCGCTGCTGCAGCGTTTTGCCGGCATGCAATTGTTCCTGCGTTTCGGCCAGGGCGTGTTGCCCGCCGACCTGCGTGTGCTCGAAGTGGAGGGCGGCGCGGGCAACGGCAATGGCCGTCAGCATCTGCTGCGTCTCGCGAGCTATGACGACGTCGAGCGGATTCTCGCGCAATGCCGCGCGGCGGGCTGCACGTTCGACGAAATCGAAGTCCGCAAGGCCGATCTCGAAGACGTGTTCGTTCAGGTGATGAACGGTCCGGAAATGATCGAGGGGCTTGCATGACCGGCTATAGTGGATTCAGCACGCTGTTTTACAAGGAAATCCTGCGTTTCTGGAAGGTGTCGTTCCAGACCGTGCTGGCGCCGATCATTACCGCGCTGTTGTATCTGACGATTTTCGGCCACGCGTTGCGCGATCATGTGCAGGTGTATCCGGGCGTCGAGTACACGAGCTTCCTGGTTCCGGGTCTCGTGATGATGAGCGTGTTGCAGAATGCGTTCGCGAATAGCTCGTCGTCGCTGATTCAGTCGAAAATCACCGGCAACCTGGTGTTCATGCTGCTGCCGCCGCTCTCGCACTACGAGATGTTCGGCGCCTATGTGCTGGCTGCCGTGGCGCGCGGGTTAGCGGTCGGCTTCGGCGTGTTCATCGTGACGATCTGGTTCGTGCCGGTCAGTTTCAGCGCGCCGCTGTATATCATTCTGTTCGCGATTTTCGGCGCGGCGATTCTCGGCACGCTCGGTCTGATCGCCGGCATCTGGGCGGAGAAGTTCGATCAGCTTGCCGCGTTCCAGAACTTTCTGATCATGCCGCTCACGTTTCTCTCGGGCGTGTTCTACTCGACGCATACGCTGCCGCCGGTATGGCGCGAAGTGTCGCGGCTCAATCCCTTTTTCTACATGATCGACGGCTTTCGCTACGGTTTCTTCGGGATGTCGGATATCAATCCGCTCGCGAGCCTCGCGATCGTCGCCGGTTTCTTCGTGGTGCTGGCCGTGGTGGCGATGCGCATGCTCGCGTCCGGCTACAAACTGCGCCACTGACAGGAGCTTTCCCATGTTGCCGACTCCCGAACAGGTCAAGCAATACATCGCCGCTGGGCTCGCTTGCCAGCATCTCGAAGTCGAAGGCGACGGTCAGCATTTCTTTGCGACCATCGTTTCGCCGAGCTTTGAAGGCAAGCGGCCGATTCAGCGGCATCAACTCGTGTACGCGGCGCTCGGCGACCGCATGCGCGAGGAAATCCACGCGCTCAGCATGAAGACGCTGACGCCCGCCGAATGGCAGAACGCGTAATCTGGAAATTTAGTGCGAATTACTCAAGAAGGGCGCGACCTCGGTAGCGGCGCGTCGAACACAATCAAGGCAGGCCCGGCCGAAGTCCGGGCGGATCAGGAACTGACAGGCATGGACAAACTCATCATTGAAGGTGGCTTCCCGCTCGCGGGTGAAGTTGTCGTCTCGGGTGCGAAGAACGCGGCGTTGCCGATCCTGTGCGCGGGTCTGCTGAGCTCGGAGCCCGTGCATCTGGACAACGTGCCGGATCTGCAGGACGTGCGCACGATGCTCAAGCTGCTCGGCCAGATGGGCGTGCGGATCGAGAGCGGCGCGGGGCGCGTGTCGCTGGACGCGTCGAAGGTCGACAACCTCCTCGCTCCGTATGAAATGGTGAAGACCATGCGCGCGTCGATCCTCGTGCTCGGCCCGCTGGTCGCGCGCTTCGGTCACGCCAGGGTGTCGCTGCCGGGCGGCTGCGCGATCGGCGCGCGTCCGGTGGATCAGCACATCAAGGGCCTGCAGGCGATGGGCGCCGAGATCACGATCGAGCACGGCTTCATCGAGGCGCGCGCGAAGCGTCTGAAGGGCGCGCGCATCATCACCGACATGATCACCGTCACCGGCACGGAAAATCTGCTGATGGCGGCGGTGCTGGCCGAAGGCGAAACGGTCATCGAGAACGCGGCGCGTGAGCCGGAAGTCGGCGACCTCGCGCATCTGCTGGTCGCGATGGGCGCGCGGATCGAAGGCATCGGCACCGATCGCCTCGTGATCCAGGGCGTCGACAAACTGCATGGCGCGAAGCACACGGTGATTCCGGATCGTATCGAAGCCGGCACGTTCCTGTGCGCGGTGGCGGCCGCCGGCGGCGACGTCACCTTGCGCCGCGTGCGCCCGCAGATTCTCGAAGCCGTCACGGACAAGCTGCGCGAGGCGGGCGTCACGATCGAGGAAGGCGAAGACTGGATGCGCGTGCGGATGGACAAGCGTCCGAGCGCGGTGAGTTTCCGCACCTCCGAATATCCGGCATTCCCGACCGACATGCAGGCGCAGTTCATGGCGCTGAACACGATTGCCGAAGGCACCGCGCAGGTGGTGGAGACGATCTTCGAAAACCGCTTCATGCACGTGCAGGAACTGAACCGCCTCGGCGCGCACATCACGATCGACGGCAAAACCGCGCTCGTGACCGGCGTGGAGAAGCTCTCCGGCGCGAAGGTCATGGCAACCGATCTGCGCGCGTCCGCGAGTCTCGTGATCGCCGCGCTGCGCGCCGAGGGCGAAACGCTGATCGACCGCATCTATCACCTGGATCGCGGCTATGACCGCATGGAGACCAAGCTCACCGCGATCGGCGCGAAGGTGCGCCGGGTTTCGGGGAGCCAGGCATGAGTTCGGTGCCGCAGACGTCGTCGTCGCCGGCGGTGAGCGCACCGCTCACGCTGGCGCTGTCGAAAGGGCGTATCTTCGAGGAGACGCTGCCGCTGCTCGCCGCCGCCGGCATCGAAGTCGCCGAGGATCCCGAAACCTCGCGCAAGCTGATCCTGCCGACCACCGATGCGAACCTGCGCGTGATTATCGTGCGCGCCACCGACGTGCCGACCTACGTCGAATACGGCGCGGCCGACTTCGGCGTGGCGGGCAAGGACGTGCTGCTGGAACACGGCGGCGGCGGGCTGTATCAGCCGGTCGACCTGGATATCGCACGCTGCCGCATGTCGGTCGCGGTGGCCGCGGGTTTCGATTATGCGAATGCGGTGCGCCAGGGCGCGCGATTGCGCGTCGCGACCAAGTACGTTGAAACCGCACGTGAGCATTTTGCCGCCAAGGGCGTGCATGTCGATCTGATCAAGCTGTACGGTTCAATGGAACTCGCGCCGCTGGTCGGCCTCGCCGATGTGATCGTCGACCTGGTGAGTTCGGGTAATACCTTGCGAGCCAACCATCTCGTCGAGGTGGAGGAGATCATGCAGATTTCGTCGCGTCTCGTCGTGAACCAGGCTGCGCTGAAGCTCAAGCGCGCCGCGTTGCGGCCGATCCTCGACGCGTTCGAACGCGCGTCGAAAGCCGGCGCGGCGACACCCTGAATCGTTGGTCCTGCTTGACCCCGCTTTAACGCGCGCCTTACCGAAACGGATACCCGTATGTCTATCAAGATTCGCAAACTCGATTCCAGCGCTCCCGACTTCCACAAGTCGCTGCATGCGGTGCTCGCGTTCGAGGCGAGCGAAGACGAAGCGATCGAGCGCTCGGTCGCGCAGATTCTGAACGACGTGAAGGCGCGCGGCGATGCCGCGGTGCTCGAGTACACGAACCGCTTCGACCGTCTCGAGGCGAACAGCGTCGACGCGCTCGAACTGCCGATGTCGGAACTGGAGGCCGCGCTCGAAAGTCTCGAACCCAAGCGCCGCGCCGCGCTCGAAGCGGCGGCGGCGCGCGTGCGCGGCTACCACGAGAAGCAGAAGATCGAATGCGGCAGCCATAGCTGGCAATACACGGAAGCCGACGGCACCGTGCTCGGCCAGAAGATCACGCCGCTCGATCGCGCGGGTATTTATGTGCCGGGCGGCAAGGCGGCGTATCCGTCGTCGGTGCTGATGAACGCGATTCCGGCGCGCGTGGCCGGCGTGCGCGAAATCGTCATGGTCGTGCCAACGCCGGATGGCGTGAAAAATCCGCTGGTGCTGGCGGCCGCGTTGCTGGGCGGCGTGGACCGCGTGTTCACGATCGGCGGCGCGCAGGCGGTCGGTGCATTGGCGTACGGCACGCAAACCATCCCCGCGGTGGACAAGATTTGCGGCCCCGGCAATGCCTATGTCGCGTCGGCCAAGCGCCGCGTGTTCGGCACGGTCGGCATCGACATGATTGCGGGGCCGTCGGAAATTCTCGTGCTGTGCGACGGCACCACGGATCCGCGCTGGGTCGCGATGGACCTGTTCTCGCAAGCCGAGCACGACGAACTCGCGCAATCCATCCTGCTGTGTCCGGACGACGCGTTCATCGCCCGCGTGCACGAAGCGATCAACGAACTGCTGCCCACCATGCCGCGCCGCGATGTGATTCGCGCGTCGCTGGAAGGGCGCGGCGCGCTGGTCAAGGTGCGCGATATGGCCGAAGCCTGCGCGATCGCCAACGACATCGCGCCGGAACACCTCGAAATCTCGGCGCTGGAGCCGCACCAGTGGGGCCAGTTGATCCGTCATGCCGGCGCGATCTTTCTCGGCCGCTACACGAGCGAAAGCCTCGGCGACTACTGCGCGGGTCCGAACCACGTGCTGCCTACCTCGCGTACCGCTCGGTTCTCGTCACCTTTGGGCGTCTATGATTTCTTCAAGCGCTCGAGCGTGATCGAGGTCAGCGCGGAAGGCGCGCAGACGCTCGGCGAGATCGCCGCGGAACTCGCTTATGGCGAAGGCTTGCAGGCGCATGCTCGCAGCGCCGAATACCGGATGCGGCAAAACGGCTGAGCGCGGCTGAACCTCGCGAATCCGATAACGAGCGCGGGCATCGAGTGATGCCCGCTGACTTCGGCGACGGATTGCGTGCGGTTCTCCGCGTCTCCATTTCAATAACGACAACAGAGACCAACTGAGGCGGCAGCGTGCCGCCGATGCCAGTCCGGCGTTTGCCTCGCGGCCTGGTCCACTGACCTATGACGACACCTCAAGACATCATTCGCCGCGACGTGCTCGCGATGACGAGCTATCCGGTTCCGGACGCCACGGGCTACATCAAGCTCGACGCGATGGAAAATCCATTTCCGCTGCCGCCGGTGCTGGCCGCGCATCTCGGCGAGCACCTGGCCGGCGTCGCGCTGAACCGTTACCCGGCGCCGCGCCCGGAAGCGTTGATCGAGAAGATCAAGCGCGTGATGGGCGTGCCCGCTGGCTGCGACGTGCTGCTCGGCAACGGCTCGGACGAGATCATCAGCATGATCTCGGTCGCGTGCGCGAAGCCGGGCGCCAAGGTGCTCGCGCCGGTGCCCGGTTTCGTGATGTACCAGGTGTCGGCGAAGCTGGCGAATCTGGAATTCGTCGGCGTGCCGCTGCGGGCGGATTTCTCGCTCGATACCGAAGCGATGCTGGCGGCGATCGCCGAGCATGAGCCGACGGTCATCTATCTGGCATATCCGAACAACCCGACCGGTACGCTGTTCGACGACGCCGACATGGAGCGCATCATCGCCGCGGCCAACAAGAGCCTCGTGGTGATCGACGAGGCGTATCAGCCGTTCGCGCAGCAAAGCTGGCTGCCGCGCGCCGACGCGTTCGACAATGTCGTCGTGATGCGCACGGTGTCCAAGCTCGGGTTGGCCGGCATCCGGCTCGGCTATCTGGTCGGCAAGCCCGCCTGGCTGACCGAATTGGACAAGGTGCGTCCGCCCTACAACACCAATGTGTTGACGCAGGCCGCCGCAGACTTCCTGCTCGATCACGTCGACGTGCTGGACTCCCAGGCCGCGCAATTGCGCGAAGAACGCGCGAAACTTGCGCAGGCGGTGGCTCGGTTGCCCGGCGCCGAAGTGTTCCCGAGCGCCGGCAACTTCCTGCTGGTACGCGTGCCGGACGCGTCCGTTCTGTTCGAAACGCTGCTCACGGCACGGGTTTTGATCAAAAACGTGAGTAAAATGCATCCATTGCTGGCCAATTGCGTGCGTTTGACCGTGGGTTCGCCTCAGGAAAACGCGCAATTGCTCGCCGGGCTGAAACTCGTGCTGCACTGAATCGCGCACTGGCAAAGCGCGCCGCTCGCCGGTTTTCCCAACCCACACTACTATCGCTTTCTAGCTAGATTCGAGGAATTACCATGCGCCTTGCGGAAGTCGTTCGCAACACCAGCGAAACGCAGATCCGTGTGAAGATCAATCTGGACGGCACCGGTCAGCAGAAGCTGGCCACCGGCGTGCCGTTTCTGGACCACATGCTCGACCAGATTGCGCGGCATGGTTTGTTCGATCTTGACATCGAAGCGCATGGCGATCTGCATATCGACGACCACCATACGGTCGAAGACACCGGCATCACCCTCGGCCAGGCCGTCGCGAAGGCGATCGGCGATCGCAAGGGCATCCGTCGCTATGGCCATTCGTATGTGCCGCTCGACGAAGCGCTGTCGCGCGTCGTGATCGATTTTTCCGGCCGTCCGGGCCTCGAATTTCATGTGCCGTTCACGCGTGCGCGCATCGGCACGTTCGACGTCGATCTCTCCATCGAATTTTTCCGCGGCTTCGTGAATCACGCCGGCGTTACGCTGCACATCGACAATCTGCGCGGCCTGAACGCTCATCATCAGATGGAAACGGTGTTCAAGGCGTTCGGGCGTGCATTGCGCATGGCCGTCGAACTGGACGAACGCGCGGCGGGGCAGATTCCGTCGACCAAGGGCAGCCTTTGAGCGCTCGTTAGCCGGCTCATTTGCCGGCGAATTTACCAGGACCGGGCAAAGAGGGCGGGTTGCGCTTCCCCCGGTGTGCAATGGACATTCTGAAGTCGTTTATTTCGCTGCTGGCGCTGATCAACCCGATCGGCGCCATTCCGTTCTTTATGAGCCTCACGGCGCATCAGGCAGACGCGGAGCGGCGCAGGACCATCCGGATCGCGGCGATCTCGGTGTTCTGCGTGATTGCGGTGACCACGCTGCTCGGACAGCAGATCATCAGTTTCTTCGGCATTTCGGTCGGTTCGCTGGAAGTGGGCGGCGGGATCATCATGCTGCTGATGGCGATCAACATGCTGAACGCGCAGATCGGCAACAGCCGTTCGACGCCGGAAGAGCGCCACGAAGCCGAGCAGAAGGACAACATCGCGGTCGTGCCGCTGGCGATCCCGCTGTTGACCGGCCCCGGCGCGATCAGCACCACGATCATTTACGCGTCCGCCTCGGCGCATTGGTACGACCGGATCAGCCTCGTGGCGATCGGCGCGGTATTGGCGGCGATCTGCTTTTTTTCACTGCGCCTCGCCGAACCGATTGCCCGGTGGGTGGGTCGCACGGGCATCAACATCGGCACGCGGCTCATGGGTTTGATGTTGTCGGCGCTGGCGGTGGAATTCATCGTCGACGGATTGAAGGCATTGCTGCCTAACTTGAAATGAAAACTTCGATAGCGATTGTGGATTACGGAATGGGCAACCTGCGCTCGGTTGCGCAGGCATTGCGCAAGGCCGCGCCGGAAGCGGACGTGGCGATCGTCGACCAGCCCGAGGCGATCCGCTCGGCTGATCGCGTGGTGCTCCCCGGCCAGGGTGCGATGCCCGACTGCATGCGCAGTCTCGCTGAATCGGGCCTGCAGGAAGCGGTGGTGGAAGCGTCGCGCAGCAAGCCGCTGATGGGCGTGTGCGTCGGCGAGCAGATGCTGTTCGACTGGAGCGCCGAGGGCGATACGCCGGGCTTGGGCCTGTTGCCCGGCAAGGTGCTGCGTTTCGACCTGGAAGGCCAGGTGCAGGACGACGGCTCGCGCTTCAAGGTGCCGCAAATGGGCTGGAATCGCGTGCGTCAGGCGCATCCGCATCCGTTGTGGGACGGCGTCGCCGACAACGCATTCTTCTATTTCGTGCATAGCTATTACGTCGTGCCGGAGAATGCGGCCCATACCGTCGGAGAAACGGTGTACGGTGTGCCCTTTACCTCCGCGGTGGCGCGGGATAACATCTTCGCGACCCAATTCCACCCGGAAAAGAGCGCTGAAACGGGGCTGCGCGTGTATCGCAACTTCGTCCACTGGAATCCGTGAGCGCCTTTCTTCATCGTGCTGCCATGTGCCGCAGCGCCACAAGTCGGGCGCGCGGTGCGCGCCCGAGCCGCGGCGACGCGAGTTTGCTTGCCCTTGCTGCTCCGCAAGGGCGCGCCGAGAGTTGTACTAAACTAGCGAGACGGCGTTCCGGCGGGCTGGCCCACCAGCCGCGGCCGCCGACCTTCAACCCCTTCCCAGACAACACCCGATTGCTATGCTGCTGATTCCCGCCATCGACCTGAAAGACGGTCAGTGTGTACGCCTCAAACAAGGCGATATGGACCAGGCGACGATATTCTCCGAGGAACCGGCGGCAATGGCCCGGCATTGGGTCGACCGTGGGGCGCGCCGTCTGCACCTCGTCGACCTGAATGGCGCGTTCGCCGGCAAGCCGAAGAATGAAGACGCGATCCGCGCGATCATCGAGGAAGTGGGTGGCGAGATTCCCGTCCAGCTGGGCGGCGGCATCCGCGACCTGAACACGATCGAGCGCTATCTGGACGACGGTTTGTCGTACGTGATCATCGGCACGGCGGCGGTGAAGAATCCGGGCTTTCTGCAGGATGCCTGCACGGCGTTCGGCGGTCATATCATCGTCGGGCTGGACGCGAAAGACGGCAAGGTCGCCACGGACGGCTGGAGCAAGCTGACCGGCCACGAAGTGGCCGATCTGGCGCGCAAGTTCGAGGATTACGGCTGCGAATCGATCATCTATACCGACATCGGTCGCGACGGCATGCTGCAAGGCATCAACATCGAAGCCACGGTACGCCTCGCGCGCGCGGTGAAAATTCCGGTGATCGCGAGCGGCGGTTTGTCGAATCTGACGGACATCGAGTCGCTGTGCGAAGTCGAGGACGAAGGTATCGAAGGCGTGATCTGCGGCCGGGCCATCTACTCGGGCGATCTCGATTTCGCCGCGGCGCAGACCCTCGCCGATCGGCTGCGCGAATCGGACGACGCTTGAGTTTTTCCCAAGGCGCGCGTGAGGTACACCCCAAGCGCCGCAGTGGACTCAAAATCGGCGCGCAAGCGCACCGCGCGAAGGCGCGTCACGAAACCGCGTCATGCCGCATGCATGCGCTTTGCAGACCTCCGGCGCAACGCGGCCGGCCGCGCCGGCCCCCTGCCGCTCCCTGGCGAGCGGTCTCATCAGCGGTATTGGCAGAATTGCACGATCATGGCTCTAGCTAAACGCATCATTCCCTGTCTCGACGTCACGGCTGGACGCGTGGTCAAGGGCGTCAATTTCGTCGAGTTGCGCGACGCCGGCGATCCGGTCGAAATCGCGCGCCGTTACGACGATCAAGGCGCCGACGAACTCACCTTCCTCGACATCACCGCGACTTCCGATCAACGCGATCTGATCCTGCCGATCATCGAGGCGGTCGCCTCGCAGGTGTTCATTCCGCTGACCGTCGGCGGCGGCGTGCGCGCCGTCGAAGACGTGCGGCGGCTGCTAAACGCGGGCGCCGACAAGATCAGCATGAACTCGTCGGCGGTGGCGAATCCGCAGCTCGTCAAAGACGCCACCGACAAGTACGGTTCGCAATGCATCGTCGTCGCGATCGACGCCAAGCGCGTCTCCGCCGAGGGCGAGCCGCCGCGCTGGGAAGTTTTCACGCACGGCGGGCGCAAGGCCACTGGCCTAGACGCGGTCGAATGGGCGCGCAAGATGGCGCAACTCGGCGCCGGCGAAATTCTTTTGACCAGCATGGACCGCGACGGCACCAAGAGCGGCTTCGACCTCGCGCTGACGCGCGCGGTGTCCGATGCCGTGCCGGTTCCGGTGATCGCCTCGGGCGGCGTGGGCTCGTTGCAGCATCTGGCCGACGGCATCCGGGACGGTCATGCGGACGCGGTGCTGGCCGCGAGCATTTTTCACTACGGCGAGCACACCGTGGGCGAGGCCAAGCGCTTCATGGCCGATCAAGGCATTTCGGTGAGGTTGTGACGTGGTGAATTCTTCGGCTGTTGAATGGCTCGACAAGGTCAGGTGGGACGCGAACGGCCTCGTGCCGGTGATCGCGCAGGAGGCGTCGACGAACGACGTGCTGATGTTCGCGTGGATGAATCGCGAGGCATTGGCGAAAACCGTCGAAACCGGCCGCGCCGTGTATTTTTCGCGCTCGCGCCAGCGCCTGTGGTTCAAGGGCGAGGAGTCCGGCCACGTGCAGCATGTGCATGAAGTGCGGCTCGATTGCGACGAGGACGTCGTGCTGCTGAAAGTGGAGCAGGTGTCGGGCATTGCGTGCCACACCGGCCGCCACTCGTGCTTTTTCCAGAAATTCGAAGGCTCGGTGGACGACGGCGATTGGATCGCCGTCGATCCCGTGCTGAAAGACCCCGAACACATTTACAAATGACGCACACCACGCCAACCACGCCGTCCACGGCCGACACGCTGCTGCGCCTCGCGGCCATCATCGACAGCCGCAAGGGCGGCGATCCGGATGTCTCCTACGTGTCGCGCCTGTTCCACAAGGGCGACGACGCAGTGCTGAAGAAGATCGGTGAGGAAGCCACCGAAGTCGTGCTGGCCGCCAAGGACGCGCGTCACGGCGGCGCGCCGAAGGCGCTGGTCGGCGAGGTCGCGGATCTGTGGTTCCATTGCCTCGTGATGCTGTCGCATTTCGATCTAAGTCCTGCGGACGTGCTTGCCGAGCTGGAGCGTCGCGAAGGTCTGTCGGGCATCGAGGAAAAGGCGCTGCGCAAGACCCGCGAGCGGGAGCAGAACGGCGACTGATTGTTCCCAATCTGGCCGCCATGCCCTTGACGTGGCGAGCACCCGCGCCCACATTGGACTGAACGCATTGATCGCATCCTCGGGAGGACGCAAGCATGGAACAGTCGCAAGAAAGCTATCCGCCGCCGGTCTACCGCAACGCCTTGGAGCCGGAGCGCGAACGCAGCCTGCGCACGCTCACGCACGTGCTGTACGCGCTGTACGCCGTGCACTGGCTGACGGGCGGCCTGACGATCGTGATCGCGATCATCATCAACTACGTGAAGCGTTCCGACGCGGCGGGTACCCCCTACGAAGCCCATTTTGACTGGCAGATCCGTTCGTTCTGGATGTGCCTGCTGGGCTATGTGATCGGCGGCTTGCTGCTGTTCGTCGTGATCGGGATTCCAGTTCTTTGGGCCGTCAGCATCTGGATGTTGTACCGTATTATCAAGGGCTGGCTGTATCTGTACGATAACAAGCCGCTCCTGAATCCGCGTGCGTGGTTCTGAGTTCGTCCGATCATTACCGGGTCGGCTTTAGCCGCGCCGCTTGGCGTCACGTCATGTCACGCTTCGCGCTCTAGCCATACTGCGTCAGGAATACGATGAGCCACGACCCGAACTGCCTTTTCTGCAAGATCGCCGCCGGCGAGATTCCGTCCACCAAAGTGCATGAAGACGACGAGTTTCTCGCCTTCCGCGACATCCGTCCGGCGGCGGAGATCCATGTGCTGGTGATTCCGCGCAAGCACATCGCCACGCTGTCGAATTGCACTGAAAGCGATGTCCCGCTGCTTGGTAAAATGCTTGTTTTGGCGGCGCGTCTCGCCGACCAGCTCGGCGTAGCGTATACCGGTGGCGAAACCGGTTTTCGCACGGTAATCAATACCGGTCCGGGCGGCGGGCAGGAGGTGTACCACTTGCACGCGCATATTCTCGCGGGGCCGCGCCCGTGGAAACGGATGGGCTGAGGCTTCACGACAAGGCGCGCCGCGAGTTTTGGTGGTCCACAATAGTGCGGCTGTTGTTTTCGTCGCTGTTTTTTGCGCGTTGTAACGGCGCCGACGCGATCGTCCGGTCACAATGACATACCGCGTCGTGGGTTGCAGTCGCAGAGTCCGCGGTAACGTATAGATGAAGCGTACGCGCTTCGGTTCACGCCGTAAGGCGCATGAGTTTCGCCGCATCGGAATGCGGTGTCGGGGTTAAGGAGAGTAGTCATGGGTTCGTTGAGCATTTGGCATTGGTTGATCGTGTTGTTGATCGTGGCGCTCGTGTTCGGCACGAAGAAGCTGCGCAATATCGGCGCCGATCTGGGTGGCGCGGTGAAGGGCTTCAAGGAAGGTGTGAAGGAAGCGGAAACGCCGGCGGGCGACGCGCAGCAGCGCGAACTGCCGCGCAACGGCGCAGTGGACGTGGATGCGAAGGAAAAGACGCCGCACTCCGGCGATTACCGCTGAGCCGCGGCTTGATCGCGTGGCTTAACCGCGTTATTCACGGACATTCCACTTCATGCTGGACCTCGGTCTAACCAAGATGGCGCTGATCGGCGTCGTCGCGCTGGTCGTACTCGGGCCTGAGCGCCTGCCACGCGTCGCCCGCACGGCCGGCGCGTTGTTCGGCCGCGCACAGCGGTATATCAACGACGTCAAGTCGGAGGTCACGCGCGAGATCGAACTCGACGAATTGCGTCGCATGAAGAGCGAATTTGAAACCGCCGCGACCAACGTCGAAACCTCCGTTCAAGACAATCTGCGCAAACACGAGACCGAATTGAACGACGCGTGGAACAGCGGCGCGCCGGTGTCGCCGAGCATTGCGGGCGGTGCGCTGGAAGGTGACGTAGGCGCTTCGTCGTGGCAGACCAGCACGCCGTCAGCGGCGCCCAGGCGCAAGAACTGGCGCGTCAAGCAGGCGGCCATGCCGGCCTGGTACAAGCGCGCCACCACGCGCCGCACGCGCGTGCAATCGGGGGCGGCGCGCGTGGCGCGGCATACGCCGGCCGCCATGCGTCGTCCGACGCGCTTTTTCTGATGATCAGAACGACAATCTCTAACCGAGGGCCGGCGTGAGCGACCCCCAGCATAAACAGGACGAAGGCACTGAAGAGACCTTCATTTCCCACCTCGTTGAATTGCGCGACCGCATCATCCGCGCCGGCCTTGCCGTCATCGTGGTGTTCGTCGGGCTCGTGTATTGGGCGCCGGACATTTTCCGGCTGCTGGCGCGCCCGCTGATGATGAATCTGCCGAAGGACGGCAAGATGATCGTCACGGATGTGACCGGCTCGTTCTTCGTGCCGATGAAGGTGACCATGCTCGTCGCCTTCGTGATCGCGCTGCCGATCGTGCTGTACCAGATCTGGGCGTTCGTCGCGCCGGGGCTTTATCAGCACGAGAAGAAGCTGGTTGGTCCGCTGGTGGGCAGCAGCTACACGCTGTTCCTATGCGGCATGGCGTTCGCGTACTTCGTGGTGTTTCCGACCATCTTCCGCGTGATGGCGCACTACAACGCGCCGCTGGGCGCGGAGATGACCACCGATATCGACAATTACCTCAGCTTCGTGCTGACCATGTTCATTGCGTTCGGCGTGACGTTCGAGGTGCCGATCGTCGTGGTGCTGCTGGTTCGCATGAATGTGCTGACCATCAAGAAGCTCAAGGAGATTCGTCCGTATGTGATCGTCGGCGCGTTCGTGATTTCCGCCGTGGTGACGCCGCCGGACGTATTCTCGCAACTGATTCTGGCGATTCCGCTGGTCATTTTGTATGAGGCCGGGATCATCGCGGCGCGGTTGATCGTCGGCAAGCAGCCGGCGCCGCCGGTGGAGGATGCAAGTCCGCCGGCTTGATGCGGAGCGCAAGGCAAACAAAAAGGGCAATCCGTAATGGATTGCCCTTTTTGTTTTGCAACGGGTGTCAGCGCCTGGCTGGCCGTCCCCATGCTGCCGCGGCGCTCAACGATCCTGCGGCGGCTGCTTTGGCCCCACGAGTGTCGCATTGCTTGCTGTCGTGGCGCGTGCCGCTGTGCTGGCGGCTGAAAGCGTTGGCCGTGCTTGTCAACCGCCGTCCTCGTCCTGCTGATCGCCGCCGCTGTCTTCCACCGGTTGCTTCGGCGGCGGGGGACGCTTGCCGATCGTCACCTCGAGATCCATCTCGCGGTTCTTGCGCACCAGATGAACCTTCGCGGCCGTACCCGGCTTGATCTGCGCGATCACGTTCAACAGGCGCGTGGTGTCGGTGATTTCCTGGCCGTTCACGCTCATCAGAATGTCGCCCGGCTTGATGCCCGCGCGGTCGGCGGGACCGTTCTTCAACACGCCCGCGACGATCGCACCGGACTTCTGCTCCAGCCCGAACGATTCCGCGATTTCCTGCGTCACGTCCTGCGGCTCGACGCCGATCCAGCCGCGCGTGACGGTACCCGTGGTGATGATGCTCTCGAGCACGCTGCGCGCCGTCGACACCGGGATCGCAAAGCCGATGCCGAGCGAGCCGCCCGAGCGCGAATAGATGGCGGTATTGATGCCGAGCAGGTTGCCGTTCGCATCGACCAGTGCGCCACCCGAGTTGCCTGGGTTGATCGCCGCGTCGGTCTGAATGAAGTTTTCGAAGGTGTTGATGCCGAGGTGATTGCGCCCCAGCGCGCTGACGATGCCCATGGTCACCGTCTGGCCGACGCCGAACGGATTGCCGATCGCCAGCACCACGTCGCCCACGCGCGTCTGGTCCATGCGGCCCAGCGTGATGGTGGGAAGGTTGGTCATGTTGACCTTGAGCACGGCCAGATCCGTTTCGGGATCGATGCCAATCACCTTCGCATTGGTGGTGCGACCATCCGCCAGCGCGATTTCGATCTGATCGGCGCCGTCCACGACGTGCTGGTTCGTTAGAATGTAACCTTCCGAACTCACTATCACCCCCGAGCCGAGATTGGCTGCGGGCTGTTCCTGCCGCTTGCGGTTGTTCTTGTCGCCGAAGAAGTAGCGGAATAGCGGGTCTTTTGCGCGCGGGTCGGGCGGCAGTGAGCCATCCTTGCTGGAGAACACATTGACGACCGCGGGCATGGCCTTTTGCGCGGCGTCCGCGTAGGACGCCTGCGGTGGGCCGCTGCCGATGCCTGGCGCTACTTCCCGGAGGGCGACGATCGGTTCGGCGAGCTGCTTGCCGAATTGCCCTTGACGCTGGAGCCACTGCGGTTTGAGGGTCGCAATGATGAACATTAGCGCCAACAGCACGGTCACCGCTTGGGCAAAGAACAGCCAAAAGCGTCTAAGCATCTGAAGACTGGAGGTTTATATGGATCGGATCGAACTTGAATTGTACTTGAACAATCTCCTTGAAACCGCGCGCTTCAAGGACTATTGCCCCAATGGTCTGCAGGTTGAAGGGCGCCGTCGGGTGAGCAAACTCGCGACCGGCGTGACGGCCTCGGCGGCCTTCCTGGAGGCCGCGCTCGAGTGGGGCGCGGACGCCGTGCTGGTCCATCACGGCTACTTCTGGCGCAACGAGGCGCCGCAAATCACCGGCCGTAAATATGCGCGTCTGAAGCTGTTGCTCGGCAACGACCTGAACCTGTTCGCCTACCACCTGCCACTCGACGACCATCCCGAGTTCGGCAACAACGCGCAGATCGGCGCGAAGATGGGCTGGATCAGCGACGCGCGCTTCGGCGAAAACGATCTCGGCTGGCTCGCCACCTTTCCGATGCCGATCACGCTTGCGCACTTCACCGCTCAGGTCGAGCAGACGCTGGGCCGCACGCCGCTCGTATTCGGCGACCCGGATCGCGAACTGCGCCGCGTGGGCTGGTGCACGGGCGCCGCGCAAGGCATGTTCGACGCGGCGATCAACGCGGGCGCCGACGTCTATCTCACCGGCGAGGTGTCTGAGTCGGTCATGCACACGTCGGCGGAAAGCGGCGTGGCGTTTCTCGCGGCCGGCCATCATGCGACCGAGCGTTTCGGCGTGCAGGCGGTGGGCAAGCATCTATCCGAATCGTTCGATATCGAACACCTCTTTATCGATATCCCTAATCCCGTTTGAATTGAAATCGCCATTAGAGAAGAAAAAGGCTCGAATAACGGAGGGGCCGCTTAAAAGGAGGTGCGAAAAAGTTTGCGATCTGTACGGAGAAACCCTGAGATATCAACGGCTTCGCACGGTTTTTGGCAATCGGCCCTTGTAAATGGCGACTCCATTCGCGCAAACTAGCGGCGGTAGAAGCGACGTGAAGGAAAAATCCAACTCAGAAGTGGGGCGTGTGATGCGAGACAAGG
>Ga0255336_100420_pt1 | contig 70344 bp, 62 predicted proteins | sample MeOH1_35cm_T3_17_FD_189102 | JGI IMG/M metagenome (GOLD analysis project Ga0255336, IMG submission 189102) | Sandy soil microbial communities from University of British Columbia, Vancouver, Canada - MeOH1_35cm_T3_179 | ecosystem: Engineered > Artificial ecosystem > Sand microcosm > Unclassified ... | reverse complement strand
GATCAACGCGCAGAACTGCGTGCACTGCAAGACGTGCGATATCAAGGATCCGACGCAGAACATCGTCTGGGTCACGCCTGAGGGCGGCGGTGGTCCGAACTACCCGAACATGTAACTTCCGCACGCGCAAGCTGCGCGCGTTCAAGTGAATCCAGGAGTTTCAAGTGCAGAGAGAAGTTGTTGTTGTCAGCGGTGTGCGTACCGCGATCGGCAAGTTTGGCGGAAGCCTCAAAGACGTTGCGCCTACCGAACTCGGAGCGCTTGTCGTACGCGAGGTGCTGGCGCGCGCCGACGTTGCGGGAGACAAGGTTGGCCAGGTCGTATTCGGCAATGTGATATCGACTGAACCCAAAGACTTTTACCTGGCGCGCGTGGCAGCGCTCAACGGCGGCGTCGGCCAAACGACACCGGCGTTCAATGTCAATCGTCTGTGCGGCTCAGGCTTGCAGGCCATCGTCTCTGCCGCACAATCGATTCTGCTCGGCGATGCCGATATCGCGATCGGGGGTGGCGTGGAAAACATGAGCCGTGCGCCCTACATTACGCCCGACGCACGCTTTGGCGCACGAATGGGCGACGCACGCCTGATCGATATGATGCTTGGGGCGTTGAGCGATCCGTTCCACACGGTTCCGATGGGCGTTACCGCGGAGAATGTCGCAAAGAAGTACGGCATTACGCGTGAGCAGCAGGACGCGCTCGCAGTCGAGTCGCATCGGCGCGCCGCCCATGCAATCGCTGAGGGGCGCTTCAAGGATCAGATCCTGCCGATAACACGGACCGTGAAAGGCCGGTCCGTCGTATTCGATACCGACGAACATGTGCGTCTGCAACTGGATCCCGCCGAGCTCTCCGGATTGCGGCCCGTCTTCCAGAAGGAAAACGGCACAGTAACCGCTGGCAACGCATCCGGCCTCAACGACGCGGCGGCCGCTGTTCTGCTGATGTCGCGTGAAACGGCGGACGCAAGTGGCGTGAAACCGCTGGCCCGGCTCGTGTCATATGCGCATGCCGGCGTCGATCCTCTTTATATGGGCATTGGCCCGGTGCCCGCAACGCGCCTTGCCCTCCAGCGCGCCGGCCTCGGCATCGGCGATCTCGACGTGATCGAGGCGAACGAGGCCTTTGCTGCGCAAGCCTGCGCGGTGGCGCAGGAACTCGAATTCGACCCGCACAAGGTCAATCCGAATGGCTCCGGCATTTCGCTCGGTCATCCGATCGGAGCGACGGGTGCGCTGATTACCGTCAAGGCGCTATATGAATTGCAGCGTATCAAAGGGCGCTTTGCACTGGTTACGATGTGCATCGGAGGCGGCCAGGGTATTGCGGCTATATTCGAGAACCTACAATAGAGAAATTGTGTTGCGTCACTGACAAGGAATAACCATGACAATCAACACCGTTGGGATAATTGGTGCGGGCACGATGGGCAACGGCATTGCTCAGGTCGTTGCAGTCGCAGGATTGAAGGTAGTCGTGATCGACGTTACCGAGGCAGCGCTCGCGAAGGGCGTAGCCACGTTGACCGGTAGCCTCGAACGGCTGGTGGCCAAGGGAAAGATCGAGGCCGCGGTGAAAGAGGCCGCGCTCTCGCGAATCGAGACGTCCACCGACTATCAACGCCTCGCTACCGTCGACATCGTAATTGAAGCCGCTACGGAAAATACCGATCTGAAGATCCGCATCCTGCGGCAGATCGAATCGGTGGCGCGGCCGGACGCGATCATCGCGTCGAATACGTCGTCGATCTCGATCACCGCGCTCGGAGCGTCGCTTACCGACGCGTCGCGCTTCATCGGCATGCACTTCTTCAATCCGGTGCCGCTCCTGCCGCTCGTCGAAATCATTCGCGGCGTACAGACCAGCACAGCCACGATTGAAGCCGTGCGTGAGCTAACCGTTAAGCTCGACAAATCGCCGATCAGTGTGAAGAACGCGCCGGGCTTCGTGGTGAACCGCATTCTGGTGCCGATGATCAACGAAGCGTTCTTCGTGCTCGCCGAAGGCATTGCTACAGCAGAGGAGATCGACCTCGGCATGCGACTCGGCGCGAATCATCCGATCGGTCCTCTGGCACTCGCGGATCTGATTGGACTTGACGTTTGCCTTTCGGTCCTCGACGTCTTCCTGAAGGACTTCGGTGATTCGAAGTATCGAGCGAGCCCGTTGCTGCGCGAGTTAGTGGCGGCTGGCCGTCTTGGGCGAAAAGTCGGTCAGGGCGTCTACCGCTACGACTAACTATTCGGCAGAGCGATCAGCTATTGCCGGAACCAATGGGCGCACTGAGCCGTTATGCCACGAACGGCCTTGCGCCCATCAATAACAAAAATGCGCGCAACCGCGACGTCAACGCCACGCCGAACAGGTCGCAAATCGTCGCTTTTTAGCGACACGTTACGAGTTGAAAAAGCGGGCCGGTCGTCGATCGGTTAATGTCGATTTGCCGCGCCTGCGGCGTCGAACCGCACGCCGACTTGCCGCACGTCGAGGCATCTCCATCGGAAATACGCGGTCGCGTTATTGTTCCTGATTCTGGAAGGAACCAATCCATATTCTGCGATATGAGGCAAAAAACCGGCCGACTATGCTCCCGGTCACAGCCTCACCCAGCAAGTCTTCGAGGGCATTTGAGGCGGTCAAATAATCAATCATACTTAGGACATCCGTCTGATGAAAAAAGTCGTAATCTCCAGTGCCGTAGGTTCGCTCTTCGTCCTTGCCGCGTCACCGGCGTTCGCACAAAGCTCGGTCACGCTGTATGGTCTCGTCGATACGGCACTCCGATATCAGACGAATGCCGGCCCGGACGGCAAAGACCTGGTCAGCATGACAGTCGGCCCGGAAACGCATAGCCGTTGGGGCCTGAGGGGCACTGAGGATCTGGGCGGCGGCCTGTCCGCGATCTTCCGCCTTGAAAATGGCTTCGAACTCAACTCTGGACAACTTCATCAGGCCAACACGCTGTTCAGCCGGCAAGCGTACGTGGGCCTGTCGAGCGACAAGTACGGCACGCTGACCTTCGGTAATCAATATGCGCCGCTCTACGACACAATGGGCGATGTGTTCGACCCGTTGACGGTTGGCGACTACTGGCAAGACAGTTGGGCGTGGAATGGTATTGGTCCGTACCTCACGATCAACAACTCGGTCAAATACAAGGCATCGTTCAACGGCCTGAGCATTGACGCAATCTACGGCTTCGGCAATCAGGCGGGCGCAGTCGGCCTCGGCAGCACGTATGGCGTGGAAGTGACGTATACGCACGGTCCCGCATCGCTCGACGCCGGCTTCCAGCAAACCTCCGTGACGTCCGCCAACGGCAGCCTGGTCAATGGCGCGAAGATCAACCTGATGCACGTCAGCGGCGCGTACCAGATCACGCCTACCGTACGCCTGTTGGCCGGCTGGTTGCGCGCGCAGGATCGCAGCGGCACCACCGACGCCAACATGCAGCAAGCCGGCGCGCCGAAACTGCCGGGCAGCAGCCCGAACCGTATCGACGACACGCTCTACATTGGCGGCAACTGGCAAGCCACAGCCCCGCTGCTGATCACCGTGGCCGGCTACTACGGCCACGCCCGCAATGCCGAGCGGATCGACGGCACACTCGGTTCGGGTATCAACTACTCCGCCACCGTTCTCGCCGAATACTCGCTGTCCAAGCATACGGAAGTGTATGGCACCGTGGACTTCGCGCGCGGCAACGGCGCATTTGCCGCCGACTACCCCGGCTCGACCAACCCGGCTACCGGCGTGGTCGACACCGTTGGCCGTACCAACAACGTTGGCGCGGCAGTCGGCATCCGCAAAATGTTCTAAGGCCGTATGAGACGGATCTGGCGACGGGCGTCAGTTACTGCCCACCAGATCCGTCGCGTTCACCTGGACGTGAGGCAGGCTTCTCGCTAGCCGCGGGACCAGCTCCATGACCGGCAGCCGCAGCGTTTCCGCCATCTCGTCGATCGTGATCGACTGGTCGCCGTCCTGCCCCAGCAACGTCACGACGCTTCCGGTCCGGGCCTGCGCAATCTCCGTGATATCGATCACGGTATGCTGGAAAGAGCGGCGCCCAAGAATGCGCGCCGCCTGTCCGTGCACCAGCACGCGGCCCAGCGGCGGCACATGATTCAGCCCATCCCAGAAGCCGATCGGCACGACACCGATACGCACGCCGCGTTCGAGCCGGATCGGCTCCGCATAGCCGATCCCAAGCGTGGATCCGGCCGGGTGCTCCTGCACGTGAATGATGCGCCCGCGCACAGCCCGCAACATGGGCCGCAACGGTGCGCGAACCATCCATTCCGCGTCGAGCGCACCGTATAGAAGCCGCCCGGGATCGACCGCCTGATATGCCAGATGCGGATGCGCGAGCATGACCCGCGAGCTTGCCAGCATCGTCGTTATGTTATCGAAGCCCGCGGCGCGCGCGTCGGCCAGCGCCGCGTCGAACACACCGGCCTGCTGGCGCGTCACGTCGTCGTTCTCCGGCGAGCTCAGATGCGTGTACACGCCTTTGAGCCGCACGGTCGACTGATCGCGCAGCGCCGCGAACGCGGCTTGCCATTGCGACGGCAGAAAGCCGAAGCGCCCAAAGCCCGGATCGATCTCCAGGAACGCATCGACCGCCACACCTGCGTCGATGAACGCATGCAGGCTTTCCTGACTCTGGATCGTCACCGTCAGTCCCAACGCAGCGACCTGCGCCGCATCTTCCGGCAGGGTCGAGGCAAACAGCAATATGTCGCGATCGATGCCCGCACGGCGAATCGCGACGCCCTCTTCCGGACTGCCGACGCAAAAGCCGTCGACACCCGCTTGCGCCGCCAGCCGCGCAACCTTCGCGGCGCCGAAGCCGAATCCGTCGCCCTTGCAAACGAAGTAGATTTTCGTGGCGTGTCCCACCTGTTCACGCGCGACCGCCAGATTCGCCGCGATGGCGCCATAGTCGAGTTCAGCCCAACTGGGACGCAGCAAGCGCACACGTTGAGTATCAGGAACTGGCTCGATGATTGAAACGGACATAGTCAATGCACCCTGTCGTGGTCAGAGTTCGCCGATAGCCGCAGCATCGGCACCGGTCGATTGCAGGAACAGCGCCTCCTGCTTCGCGACGCGCTCCTGCCCGGAAAGCGTCTTGAGGCGCGTACGCATCTCGGCGGTGCGGTGCTCGTCTATCTCGCGCGCCGCACCTTCGAGCACGACGCCGTACACCTCACGCGCCAACTGCTCCGTGATGCGCTCGTCCAGCACGTCCTCACGCACGGCCTGCAGCGAACGTGTCAACGGATCGCCATGACCGGCGCCGCCCGCCGCGATATGGCAGAAGCGATCGCCCTTGCGCAATGCAGTCACTGTGCTCGGCATGGTCGGCAGCAACGTGCTTTGACCGTCACGCGTCAGCAGATTAAGCGACGGCGACCCGCTCAGCCCGCCATGCGAGCCGGACGGACGATGCGCGCGACGGTCCGAACGCAGTCCGAGCAACGCGTGGTCGCCGCGCAGTTCATAAGCGCGGCGCATTGCAAGGCCGCCGCGATGCCGGCCCGCGCCGCCGGAGTTGGTGACGAATCCATACTCGGTGATCTTGAGCGGCAGACGTGCCTCGATCAATTCGACCGGCTGGTTCGACAGATTGCCGAGCGGATTGGCAATCCCTTCGCAGCCGTCGTTGCGACCACCGCCCCAACTACCGAGCACGCCGTCGGTAATCAGCCAGTTGCCGCCGCCCTCGCCATCCAGATGGCGCCCGGAAATCGACACGACCGATGGACCGCCTTCTCCCAGCGCCGGAATGGTGTCCGGCACGATCTGCGCGAACGCGCCTTGCAATACGTCGAACATCCGGTAAGCAATGATGCCGCGCGCAGCGCAAGCCGCCGGTTCGACCGGATTCACGATCGAGCCGCTTTCCGCGTAGACCTGCACGGGTCGCGAAAAACCTTCGCAGTTCGGCACATCCACGCCAATCGCGCAGCGCACCGCCGCATACGCGACCGATTGCGTAGTCGCGAACGGACCGTTGATCGCGCCTTGCACCTGCGCATCGGTCCCGGTCCAGTCGATGCTGACCGTATCGTCCGCTACCGTCACCTTGACGCGAAACGCAATCGGCACGGGCGTATCGCCCAGGCCGTCGATGAAATCCTCGTAACGGTATTCACCATTCGGCATCGTGCCGATGGCCTGGCGCGTCAGACGCTCCGCGTAATCGTGCAGCGCTTCGACAAGGCTGCCGAAACCGTCCGCGCCGTATTTGTCGAGCAACTGCACGAGCCCACGCTCCCCCGCCTTGCACGACGCCAACTGTGCGCGCAGATCGCCGCGCAACTGGCCCGGCATGCGCGAGTTCGTCTCCAGCAGCGTCAGAAGCGCATCATTGACATGGCCGGCATCGCACAGCTTCATTAAGGGAATCCGCAGGCCTTCCTGATAGATTTCGGTCGCACCGATCGCCATGCTGCCCGGTGCCATGCCGCCAATATCGGCGTGGTGGACGATGGTCGCCACATAGCCTTCGATACGCGACGCGTAAAACACCGGCTGAATCAGATACACGTCCGGCAGATGCATGCCACCCGACGTATAGGGATCGTTCATGATGTAAATGTCGCCCGGCTTGCCGGCCGTGCCGAAACGGCGCACCACGTTATCCATCGCGGCCGGAAACGCGCCGAGGTGAATCGGCAAGGTCAGACCTTGCGCGATCACGCGGCCGGCGCGGTCGAACACAGCGGTGGAAAAGTCCATTGAATCGCGCACGATCGGCGAATACGCCGTGCGCAGCACGACAAGCGCCATTTCGTCAGCAATCGAGCCGAGCGCGTTCTTGACGATTTCAAGCGTGATGCCATCCGCGCCCGCCGAAGCGGCCTGTTGGGTAGTCATACGGAGTGCTCCAGAAACGTGATGACGATGTTCTCGTGGGCATCGACGCGCGCGCCGGCATTCGGCGGCACCACGCAAGTCGAGTCGTATTCTTCGACGATCAACGGGCCGCTCATTGGCGCGGCGCGCAGATCGGCACGCGAGATCACCGGGGTGTCGATAAAGCCGTGGGACTTGCCGAAATAGGCCCGGCGCCGCACCGGCACGCGCGCACCCGACGCATTCGCCCGGCTGCCGCCGGCGCGTTGCGCGTCGTAGGCGCGGTTTTTCTGCGAGCGCAGCGAACCGACCGCGCGCAGATTGACGAGCTCGATGACCTCGTCCGCGGACGCATGCCCGTAGGTGCGTTCGTGTTCCGCATGAAACGCGGCGGCGATCGGCGCAATGTCGAGCGGCTCGCCGGCACGCCATTCGATCGGCACAGTCAACTCGTATGCTTGCCCCGTGTAACGCAAATCCAGTGCGCACCTCACGGCGATATCGTCGAAGGCGTTACCCTCGGCCGCCATATCCGCAGTGGCCCGCGCTACAAGGTCTTCGAGCCCGTTGCCCAATTCCACTGCGGCGAAGTGATCGAGGCGGCAGAACATTGTTTGCATGAACTCGTGCTGTGTCGAGGAGAACAGCAGGCCGAGCGCGCTGAATACGCCGGGGCTCGGCGGCACGATCACCGTCTTCATGTCGAGCAATTCGGCGATCGCGTGAACGATCACCGGCCCATTGCCGCCGAAGGCGAACAACGCAAACTCGCGCGGATCGCGGCCGCGATACGTCGACACGGCTTTCACCGCGCGCGTCATCGTGGAGGCCGCGATCGAGAAAACGCCATAGGCGGCTTCGTACAGATCCGTGTGCGTAGGCTCGGCGATCTGCGTGCGCATGGCGTCGAGCGACTTCTGCTGATTGATGCGCAACTCGCCGCCGGCAAGGAACTCCGGGTTCAGATAGCCGAGCGTCAGCACGGCGTCCGTGAGCGTCGGAATCGTTCCGCCCGCGTCGTAGCACACGGGACCGGGCACCGAGCCTGCCGAATCAGGGCCGACCTTGACGAGACCGCCCGCGTCGATACGCACCAGGCTGCCGCCGCCCGCGCCGATCTCCGAGACGTCGATGAACGGCAGCTTCACCGCGTGGCCACCGCCCTTCACGAGCTTGCTGCTGACGTTGATGCCCGCGCCGACCTCGTACTCGGTGGTGCGCGCCGGCTCGCCCTTCTCGATGATGGCTGCCTTCGCCGTGGTGCCGCCCATGTCCACCGTAATGCAATCGGCGTAACCCGACGCGGCCGCCACGGAGGCGCCCGCGATCACACCAGCCGCCGGACCGGACTCGATGATCGTAGCCGGCTTCTGCATGACGGTGGCCGCGCTCATCACGCCGCCATTCGAATGCATGATCTGCACGGGACCGGTCATGCCGATGCCGCGCAGCTTGTCGATCAGCGAATACAGATAGCTGACCACCACCGGCCCGAGATACGCGTTGACGACGGTCGTGCTGGTGCGTTCGTATTCGCGGATCTCCGGCAGAATTTCATGCGAGCAGGTCAGATAGACGGTGTCGCCCAACACGCCGCGCAGCAGATCTCGAATACGGATCTCGTGTTCGGGATTCGCGTACGCATGAATCAGGCTGATCGCCACCGCTTCGATTTTCTCGTCTGCGATACGTTGCCCGATGTCCAGCACCTGCGCATCGTCGAGCGGCGTTTCAACCGAACCATCGGCGAGCAGCCGTTCGTCCACTTCGTAACGGTGCCGGCGTTTCGCGAGCGGCGCCGGCTTCTGATACGCGAGGTTGTAGAGCATCGGCACGCGCAGGCGGCCAATTTCGACCACGTCGCGAAAGCCGCGCGTGGTGATCAGCGCCGTGCGCGCGCCTTTGCCTTCGAGCACGGTATTCGTGGCGACGGTGGTTGCATGAACCAGTTCGGTGATCTGGCGCGGTTGCGCGTCGAGCGAAGCCAGCAATGCCTGCAAGCCCGCAACGATCGCAATGCCATAGTCCTGAGGCGTGGACGAAACCTTCCTGGTATGAATCACGCCGTCATCGCCGATCACGACGATATCCGTGAAGGTTCCGCCGATATCGACACCGGCCCGGTAAAGTCTTTCAGTCATTGCACACCTTACTTGTTAGTCGATTCGGCGCAAACGCGTTGCCGGTTTGCGCCGGTAAAAGCAGCGCTGCTAGAACTTGTGCACGAGTCCAACACTGACCACGGCCTGGTTCTGGCCTGAAGAAGGCAACATGGTCTGAATCTGCGAGGCCAGCAGGCCGTTCGAAGTCGCCGGCAACGGTCCGCCCGTTGGTCGGGAAAAGCCGCCGCCGGCCGCGCGCAGATAGATCACCTCGGTATAGATGGAGGTGCGCTTGGAGAGGAACTTGTCGACCAGCAGATTGACCTGATGCCAGTGCACCTGCGTGGGACCGCCCGGACCGCCGGTGATGTCGTCGCTCGTGTACGTGTAGGCCATGCCGAAGAACAGCGTCGGGTCGAGCGTGAAGCGCGCATTCGCTTCATAGTTGTTGAAGCGATAGTTGATGCCGCTCGTCAGGGTCGTGCCCACGTTGTTGTAGATCGCGTTGCTGTACATCAGGCTCAGCTTGGCCGGTCCGAACACATACGACGCGCCGATACCCGCAATCTGCTCGCGCTTCGACGTGATCGGCGCATCGCAACAGGTGATCGCGCCATTGGTGTTCACGTTCGCCGTGGTGTTCACGCCCGGTTCGTCGTAGAGCGAATACGCCGCCGCAATCGAAAAAGCACCCTGCGAATAGATGCCGCCTACCGACCACATGCGATTGTTGGCGAACGCGCCGGGCGCGTTGCTGAACGCGTACATTGCCGTGCCGGTGAAGCCCTTCAGATTCGGCGAGACGTATTTGATGGAGTTGTTGACGCGCAAATAGTCGTCGGTGTTGTCGTTGTCGTACGGATGCGAAAACATCACGCCGCCCCACGCACCGTTGGACGTCATGGTCTGCAAGGTGCCGACGATCGCGTCGTACTGGCGGCCAAACGTCAGCGTGCCGTACTTCGGATTCGAAAAACCCACGAAAGCCTGGCGGCCGAACATGCGGTTGTTCTGACCGAGCGCGCCGCTGACCGGATTGAAGCCGTTCTCCAGCGTGAAGATCGCCTTGGTGCCGCCGCCGAGGTCTTCGGCGCCTCGCAGTCCCCAGCGGCTGCCGTACTCGCCGTTGCCGGTCAACTGCACCGCGCTGTGGCCGCCCTGGTTCGACGAGTAGGTGATGGCCTCGTTGATGATCCCGTAAAGCGTGACCGAACTCTGCGCATGAACGAGACCGCTCCCGCCCATCAGAGCCGCCATGATGAATAACTTTTCCTTCACCGCTCTTCTCCAAACAAGGAATCGCGACACCCCGGTCGGCTAGCGATCGATTGATGATAGCAAATGAATCGATTCACCATAGGTTTAAAAAAATATCCCAGGTGGGTCGGCTCACTGCTTGACCCGGATCTTCTTCTTTACTGCTCGGACCGCCTCTCCTGTGTCGACCAGAGTTAGTGCTTTGGCGCTTACTCTGGTCCCACCCCTATGGGGTGCCGGCCGATCCCCTTCGGGATCGCCGCCAGCAACTCCGTCGTGTAGCGCTCGCGTGGCTCGAACAACACCTGATCCACGGCTCCTGCTTCCACGACGCGCCCTTCCCGCATCACCACCACGCGCTCGCACAGTTCGCCGACCAGCGCCAGATCGTGACTGATCACGACCAGCGACACACCGGCGCTCTGATGAAGATCGCGCAACAGTTTGATGATCTCCGCCTGAATGGATACGTCGAGCGCGGAAGTCGGTTCATCGGCAACGACCAGTTCCGGACGGCGCGCGAGCGCCCGTGCGATACCCACGCGCTGCCGCTGACCGCCCGACAGCTGATGCGGATAGCGCGCCAGCACGAATGCCGGCAGCCTCACCATGTCGAGTAATTGACGCACCGGCACACCGTCGTTGCCGATTGCTTCCGCAAGCGTGGTGGCAATCGTCTTGCGCGGGTTCAGCGAGTTCGTCGTGCTTTGGAACACCATCTGCACACGCTGACGAAACGTCGCGTTCTGCGTGCGTGTCATGGTGTTCAACGCGTCACCTCGGAAACAGATCGAGCCGGTGGTCGGCGCGGTGAGGCCGACCATCATGCGCGCGACAGTCGATTTGCCACTGCCGCTTTCGCCGACGATAGCCAGCGCGTCGCCCTTCGCCACCTCGAGACTCACGTCCGACACCGCATGAAAGCGGCGCCGGTTGAACATGCGTTCGAGCGGAGAACGCGCCAACGCATAGGACTTGCCGACCTCCTGCAGCGCGAAGATCGGCTGCGCAGCCGGGGTGGCGTTCGGCACATTAACGGACATTGCGCGGCTCCTCAGGTTGATGGCGGCCCATATCACGCGCCACCGGCAAACGCGGAATGCTCGCGATCAGGTGCCGCGTGTAGTCGTGCGAAGGCCGCAGAAAGATGTCCTGCACCGGACCGGCTTCGACCACATGCCCCTGTTTCAGCACGACGGCGCGCGAACACAATTCCGCCATCAGGTCCAGGTTGTGCGTGATGAACACGAGGCCGAGATCCATTTCGTCCACCAGCGTTCTCAGCAACTCGACGATCTGCGCCTGCACGGTCACGTCCAGCGCGGTAGTGGGTTCGTCCGCGAGCAGCAGCGCCGGTTCACAGACAATCGCGGCGGCAATCATCGCGCGTTGCTTCATGCCGCCGCTCAGTTCGTGCGGATACGCGCGCTCCGTGGTACGCGGGTCTTTGAAACCGACGCGCGCCAGCACGGAATGCACTTCGTCGCGGATCGCGCGGCCGCGCAGCGGACGGTGGGCACGGATCACGTCGGCGAGTTGCGCGCCGATCGTGAAGGCGGGGTTGAGTGCCGTCGCCGGATCCTGAAAGATCATGGAGACGCGCCGCCCGCGCAATGCCCGCATGCGAGCCTCCGAAGCGCGGCCCAGGTCTTCGCCGTCGAGCACGATCCGGCCGCCGCTGATACGCCCCGCGTTGCCGAGCAAGCCGAGCACGGCCAGCGAAGCCACGCTCTTGCCCGAACCCGATTCGCCGACGAGGCCGACCGCTTCGCCGCGTCCCACCTGCAAATCGAGTCCATGCAACACTTCGGTCTGGGTCTTGCCCGCGCCGAACGTGACGCGCAGGTTTTCAATCGACAGTAGCGCTTCGTTCATAGCGACGCTCCCGGCACATTCGCCGCATGCGCACTGCGCCGCCGGGGATCGAGAATGGTGCGCATCGAATCGCCGAACAGATTGAAGGCGAGCACGCTAACGAACACCGCCGCGCCGGGGAACACCGAGACCCACCAGTTGTCGGTGAAAATCAGTGCGCGCGCGTCAGAGAGCATCGCGCCCCAACTTGGCGTTGGCGGTTGCACCCCGAGTCCGATAAAACTGAGCGATGCCTCCACGATGATCGTCACACCGAGCAGCAGCGACGCCTGGATCAGCACCGGCGAGATGATATTGGGTAGAACATCGGAGAACATGATGCGCGCCCCGCTTGCACCCTGCAGAATCCGTGCGGCGACATACTCCGCCTGCGACTCGGCCTTCGCGAGACTATGGGTGAGCCGCGCAAGACCCGGCGCGTACAGCACGCCGATCAGCAGCACGAGCTTGGTTTCATTCGAAATGGCGAGCACGCCGATATGCAGCGTATCAGTGCCGGTAATACCGACGAGCGCGATCGCCCAGATCAACAGCGGAATCGACGCGAGCACTTCCATCACTTTCATCAGCGTTTCGTCGAGCCACGAGCCGGCCTTATAGCCTGCCACGAGACCGATGCCCGTGCCGAGCACGAGGCCGATCGCGACCGCGCACAGTCCAATGGACAACGACGCGCGAGCGCCCCAGATCGTGCGGCTCAGAATGTCGCGGCCCACCTGGTCGGTGCCGAGCCAGAACGCCGCGCTCGGCGCTTCCAGACGATGTTCGATATAGAGCTGCAGCGGATCCTTCAACGGCAGCCACGGCGCGCACAAGGCAATCACGCCCAGTAGCACGATCGTGGCGAGACCGATCGCACCGGCCGGCTCATGCATCAGCGCACGCAGCAGCTGGCCGGCCGATGCGAGCCATGCGCCGAGCACATGCGGCTTGCGTTGCACGTTGGGTAGGGATGAATCAGCCATCATGTTCTGTTCGCCTTCGGGTCGAGATAGCCATGCAGTACGTCGGCGCACGTGTTCGACGCGATGAAGATCGTCGTGATCACGAGCACGATGGCCTGCACCGTCGGATAGTCGCGCTGGAAGATCGCCGTGAGCAAAGCGCGCGAGACGCCTGGCAGATTGAAGATCTGCTCCACGATCAACGCCCAGCCGAACATGTAGCCGTAACTCATCGCCGCCGTGCTCACGAGCGACGGCAACGCGTTCTTCAGTGCATAGAGGCGAATACGCGACGGCGACAAACCGAGCGCTCTGGCGGTTCGCACATAATCCTGCGAGAGCGCATCGACCATGTTCGCCCGCACCAGACGGCTCAGCACGGAGATGTAGTACACCGACATCGTCAGCACGGGCAACACCAGCGCGAGCAGATGAGCCGCCGGGCCGTCCGACCAGGGCGTGAGGCCGCCCACAGGAAACCAACCGGTCTTCAAGGCGACATAGCGGATCAGCAGCAACCCCAGCCAGAACGACGGCACGGATAAACCGACAATCGCCACGGCTCGCAGCAGATGGTCCGTTCCGCTGTTCTCTTTCAGCGCCGCCACGGTGCCGAGCACGATCGACACGAAGATCGTGAAGACGAACGACAGCGTGACGAGTTCGACGGTATTCGGCAACGTATCGGCAATCTGTGGGCCGATCGGGTTGCCGGTCACGTAGGACTTGCCGAAATCGAGCGCGAGCGCGCCGTTCAGCCACGTGCCGTATTGCGCGACGACAGTCCGGTCGAGTCCATATTGATGATTGAACGCGGCGATCTGTTCGATGCTTGCGTCGCTGCCCAACGTCAGACGCGCGGGCGACACGGGTGTCGCGCGACACATTGCGAACAGCAACGCGCTCACCACCAGCAGCACCAGCACAGACGAAAACAGCCTCGAAATGGCTTTCATATCGACCTCATGCCTTCGCGAGATAGACGTTGTCGAGCTTCAGCGAGAAGCCGGTGTTCACCTGAAAATCCTTCACATTGCTGCGCCACAAGTTCTGCACTTCCAGCGCGCCGATCCAGACCGCCGGACAGTCGCGCGCCAGCACCTGCTGAAGCTTCGCGAGAATCGGCTTCAGCGCGGCAGGATCGTCGACCAGATAGCTGTCGTCGATCAGCTTCAGCAATTCTGCACTCTCATAGCCGCTCGCTTTCCAGAGACTTTCCGTTGGCCGGAACAGCGCATTGAGCAGATACGTCGGCTCCGGCGGCGCGATGAAACCGGTCAATGCCGCAGCGTGGTTGCCGACCAGCACCTGCGAAATCATCTGCCCGAAATCGAGCGGACGCAGATTGACGCGCACGCCCAGCGACGCCAGTTGCGCCTGAATGAACAGCGCCGTGGATGATGTATCGATCAGATACGCAGGCTGCACGTACAGCAGATCGAACGACGCGCCGCTCGCGTACTTCGAGCTTTTCAACGCCGCTCGCGCCTGATCCAGATTGAACGCCAGGCTTCCAGCCGAGCTTGCGTCGTACCACGGCGACTCCGGCGCAAACGGCATGCTGCTCGCCTTCACCGCGCCATAGCACAGATCGCGGCAAATCTTGCCCCGATCCAGCACGAGCGAAACGGCATGGCGAAACGCCGGGTCGTCGAATGGCGCCTTGCGGTTGTTCAGGCATATCATCAGCGGGCTGGTCGGCGATGGACGGCTATCGCCCGCGAGGCCCGCCGACGTGCGGATCTGCGCGAACGTCTGGGCCGGCGGCGCGCTGATGATCTGCGTCTGGTCCGACATCAGCGACGCAAGCCGCGACGATTCTTCCGGAATGATGCGGAACACCACCTTGTCCCAATGCGGCTCGCCCTTGCCCCAGTAAGCCGGATTGCGCTTCAATTCGACAAAGTCGTTCGCCTTGGACTGCACGAAAATTGCCGGGCCGGTGCCGACACCGATCGGCGTCTGCTTGAAATAGTCGGCTGGGTGCTGCTCGCGGCTGCCTACCGGAAAAATACCCATGTACTTCGACATGTAGTCGAGCAACGGCCGGTAAGGGCGCTTGAGGCGGATCACGGCGGTATTCGCATCCGGCGTGCTGACCGAATCGATCACGGTCCAGAACGGCCGGCGGAACGCCTTGTTCGCGGGATTCAGCACGTAGTCGAAGCTGTATTTCACGTCAGCGGACGTGAAAGGCTGGCCGTTCTGAAAGTTCACGCCGCGCTGCAGATCGAATGTGTACGTCAGTTTGTCCGGCGAAATCGTCCAGGCGCGCGCCAGTTGCGGCACCCGCTGACCGCGCGCGTCGACGCCGACCAGATTCTCGAAGATCAGCTGGTTGATCGCCATTACGTCGTGATTCGGCTGGTTGATCGGATCGAGCGTTTGCGGATTGCTCGGAATGGCGACCGACAACACCCCTGCCTGCGCCGCGAAAACGCGGCCTTCGAATGCGAGCGGCAGCGAAAGCCCCGCGATGCCCGCGGCGCCCGCGCGAAGGAGTTGTCGTCGCCTGTTGCTGAAAGTCATGAAATCCTCTGCTTTTTCAATACCGCGCCGTTCAATACATTTTAGTGAATCGATTCACAGACAATAGTGAGGTTGGCGCGGCGAGTCAACTTTTCAAAAATATCGGAAACCCTGACTGGGGCGCTCAGCGCGCTTTGCAGCGGCCCTAGGCAAGCAGCAACGAGGCGTCGGCGAGCGACAGCACCGTGGTGCGCGAATCGAATGCGGTGGAGAAAAGATGATCGTGCACGACCTGGTCCGGGTCGTAACAGCAATCCTTGACGGTGTACAAGCGGAAGTCCGCGTCGCTCGCATACCCGACAGACGAGAGCACGACGCCGGTCGACGCAATGCCGGCCATGATCAGCGTATCGATACCCTGCGCGGAAAGCCGCGCCTGCAGATCGGTGCCGAAAAACACGCTGGCACGATGTCCGACGATGAGCGGTTCGTTGGCCTGCTGGCCGAGTTCCGGCGCGATTTTGTCGTTGATAAAAAGGCCGAGTTGTTTGAGTCCTTGCCCGTTCTTGTTCAACGGGCTGACTTCCGGATAACCCGGGCTGAACTGGATCTTCGCGAAGTAGACGCTGACGCCTTTGGCCCGCGCGGCATCGCACAACTTGCGCGTGTTGGCGAGCAGCGTAGGCGCGACAGACGGAAAGAGCCCCAGAATGTCGGTCTGATAACGCATGACCACCAGCGCGGTTTGCGCCGGCACGATCGCCGGAATCTGCGCACCCACGCTCTGCGCAGACGCGGCGCTGATCCCGCCGTCTCCGCAGCCATCAAGACCGAGTCCGGTCGCCACCGCGCCGGCCAGCACGCCTGCCGTTTTCATAAACCGTCGACGGCCTGCACGGCCGCCTTCCTCGCTGTTGTCCTGCCTCGACTGTAACCCGATTTTTCTGTCGCCCATATCGCGCCTCGAATTTGGTGAATCGATTCATTTTCGGTGTGTACGCAATGTCGGCGACGAAAAATCCGCTGTCAAGCAACTTTGCGGTCGGACAAACCCTGGGAATCGAATCCGGCTAGCGCTTTTTGCGGCGTGCCAGGCTGGGAGGCGCGCCGCACGACTCGCGCACGATCATCCGCATTGGATGTTTCGAGCGGCGAATGCCGGACGGCGCGGAACCCTCGATCAGTTGCAACATCATGTCCGCGGCTTCGCGGCCCACGTCGCGCGGGTTTTGCGTCACCACGGTCAACGCCGGCGACGCGATGCCCGAATACTCGTGCTCGCCGATGGAAATCACCGACAGGTCGGCCGGAATCGACAGCCCGGTTTCCCGCACCACTTCGAGCACGACCGCCACGTCGTTCAGCGTGGCAATGATGGCGGTAGGCCGCCCGGGACCGGTGAGCAGCGCGCGGCAGACGTCTTTGTTAAATGCGCTGGTACGCAGCACGAGCGCAGGATCGAGCGCGATGCCGGCGGCCTCGCACGCGGCCTGATAGCCGCGCACCATCTCGCGGCCCACCCACGTGTTTTCGTGGCCGGCCACGAGCGCAATGGAGCGATGGCCGAGCGACGCGAGATAGCGCACGGCCTGACGGCAGCCGTCGGCGTGATCGGTCAGCACCGAATTAAATTCGCCCTGGGCGTCGCGCTCCCACAGCACGACGGGCATATTCAGGGTGTGCAGGAAGTTGAAATAGGAAGGCGTCTCGTCGTCGGAAATCGCACCGATGAATCCGTCGATGCGGCGCTGCTTGAGGCTCGACAGAATGGCCCGCTCACGCTCGAGGTCGTAATGGGAATTGGCGATCAGAATCTCGAAACCCCTTGCCCGCAGGCGCTCTTCGGCCGCGCTTACCATCTGCGCGGCGGTGTGCTGGGTGATGTCGGAAATCAGGCAGCCAATCGCGCTGGAGCTGCCCTTGCGCATGCTGCGCGCCACCACGTTCGGCACGAAATTCAACTCCGCCACCGCGGCGCGCACCGCCTCCTGAATGGCCGGCGCCACATTCTCGCGGCCGTTGAGCACCCGCGACACCGAGCCGACCGACACCTTCGCGAGGCGCGCGACGTCCTGCACGGTGGGCGAGCCCTGCGGGGATTTTCGGCTGCGCAATGCAGGCTGAACGGGTTTGCTGGCTCTCTGTTTGGGCATGACGGAAGGTGGAAGTCGTCGATCGGTTCTCAATGAATCGATGCATCGAGCCGATTATAGTGCGTCCCGGCTCTGCCCCATGTCGGCTCGGGCTTGCGGTGCGAGTCGGCCGCTGTCAGTGCAGAGGAAAAACAACCGCCAGGGTATGCGAAAAACAGATATGACAGGATCGCCAATATCAATTCGGGCAACGCCCTGCAGTTTTTTTCATACAGATCACGTCCCGCTTTCAACTCCCGCATGCATGAATGAGGAACTGCTGAAACGCCACTGCCGGCGTATCCAGCGTCGTGCCTTTACGCCATAACATGCCCGCATCCATCTGCGGAATCGCGTTGAGAATGGGTCGCGCGTCGATCCGCTTGCCTTCCAGCGACCACGGGCGAAACACCATGTCGGACAGAATCGTCACGCCGAAGCCATGCGCGACCAGACCGCGCAGCGCCTCCATTGAACTCGTGCGAAACGCGATATTCGGCTCGACATCATTCTGCTTCCAGTAGCGCAGCGTGGATTGCTCGCCTTCGTCTACCGTGATCAGAATGTACGGATAACTCGCGATATCCGCGAGCGAAGGCGCATTGAGTTGCGCGAGCGGATGGGTGGGCGAGGTCCACAACTGTCGGCGCGAGCGGATCAGCACATGGTGACGGAAACGCCGGATATTTTCGACATTCGATAGCAGAACAATGCCGAGATCAACCTCGCCGGTGAGCACGGCCTGTTCGATCGATTCACGGTCAAGGTCGTGCAGATCGATCACGACGTCGGGGTACGTCGCGCGAAACCGCGCCATCAACTCCGGCAGGAAATAACCCAACACGGTATACGACGCAGCAATGCGCACGGTACCTTTGAGATCGTGCGAGCGGAACGGCGCCTTGTAAACCGCGTCGCGCACCGAATCGAGTATGTGTCTCGCGTGGCTCAGAAAATCGTGCCCGTCTGGCGTCAACGTGACGCCTTGAGGCAGGCGCTCGAAGAGCCGCGTACCCAGGGTTTCCTCCAATGCAAGCACGGCATTGGTGATCGCCGATTGCGACACGTGCTCGGCCGTCGCCGCCATCGAAAACTGCCCGCTCTGGGCTGCAGCCACGAAGTAACGCATCTGCCGCAGGGTAACGTCTTTTGACATGTGTTTTTCAAATAGCAGGATTCGGTATTCGTGATTTTACGTTGGAAATTCTGCTTCCTATACTCCGCTTCCAATAAAGCCGCCGGAGACTTCCCCATGAACGCCCCGCTAATGCCGCCACTACGTGACGCGCTTGCCGACGTATCGCTCGACGACAAATACGCGCTCGAAAAGGGCCGCGTCTATATGAGCGGCACTCAGGCGCTGGTGCGGCTGCCTATGCTGCAGAAAGCGCGCGACCGCCGCGCCGGCCTCAACACCGCGGGCTATGTGTCGGGCTATCGCGGCTCGCCGCTCGGCGCGCTCGATCAGGGTCTATGGAAAGCGAAGAAGCATCTGAAGGAACACGACGTGGTATTCCAGCCGGGGGTTAATGAGGATCTCGCGGCGACTGCCGTGTGGGGCACGCAGCAGCTCAACCTCTGGCCGGGCGCGAAGGTCGACGGTGTATTCGGCATGTGGTACGGCAAGGGGCCGGGTGTGGATCGCACCGGCGACGTCTTCAAGCACGCGAATTCGGCCGGCACCGATCCGAACGGCGGCGTGCTGGTGCTGGCGGGCGACGACCATGCGGCGAAGTCGTCGTCGGTCGCGCATCAATCGGAGCACATGTTCGTGGCAAGCGGCATCCCGGTGCTGTATCCGGCAAGCGTGCAGGAGTATCTCGACTACGGTCTGCACGGCTGGGCCATGAGCCGCTACGCGGGTCTGTGGGTCGCGATGAAGTGCGTGACGGACGTGGTCGAATCGAGCGCGTCGATCGAGATCGACCCGGACCGCTTGCAGATCGTCCTGCCGGATGACTTCGAGATGCCCGAAGGCGGCCTGAATATCCGCTGGCCCGATCCGCCGCTCGCGCAGGAAGCGCGTCTGCTCAACTACAAGTGGTATGCGGCGCTCGCCTATATTCGCGCGAACAAGCTGAACCGCGTGGTGATCGACAGTCCCAATCCACGCCTTGGGATCATGACCGCCGGCAAGGCGTATCTCGACGTGCGCCAGGCGCTCGCCGACCTCTCGCTCGACGACGAAACCTGCGCACGCATTGGCATACGCGTGCTGAAAGTGGGTTGCGTATGGCCGCTCGACGCGCAGAACGCGCGCGACTTCGCAACCGGGCTCGACGAGATTCTGGTGGTCGAAGAGAAACGCCAGATTCTCGAATATGCGCTCAAAGAGGAGCTCTACAACTGGCGCGACGACGTGCGCCCAAAGGTGTTCGGCAAATTCGACCAGCGCGACGACGAAGGCGGCGAATGGTCGGTGCCGCGTGGACAGACCCTGCTGCCCGCGCACTACGAACTGTCGCCCGCCCTGATTGCGAAAGCGATCGCCCGGCGCCTCGCCAAAGCCGATCTGCCTGCCGATTTGCGGGCGCGAATCGATGCGCGCGTTGCCGTGATCGAGGCCAAGGAGCGCGAGGCGGCCACGCTGCGTTTCGTGACGGAACGGCAACCTTGGTTCTGCTCGGGCTGCCCGCACAACACGTCGACACGCGTGCCGGATGGTTCACGCGCACTGGCCGGCATTGGCTGCCACTACATGTCGATGTGGATGGACCGCAACACGGAGACCTTCAGCCAGATGGGCGGCGAAGGCGTTGCGTGGACCGGCCAGATGCATTTCACGAATGAGCGTCACGTGTTCGTCAATCTGGGCGACGGCACCTATTTTCATTCGGGTCTGCTCGCGATTCGCGCTTCGATTGCGGCCGGCGCGAACGTCACCTACAAGGTGCTCTACAACGACGCGGTCGCGATGACCGGCGGCCAGCCGGTGGATGGCGTGCTCACCGTGCCGCAGATCGCGTTTCAGGTCGTTGCCGAAGGCGCGAAACACGTGCTGATCGTGACGGACGAGCCGGAGAAATACGACGCGAACGTTCGCCTTCCAGAAGGCGTGAAGGTGTATCACCGCGACGAACTCGACCGCTTGCAGCGCGAGTTGCGCGAAGTGGCGGGTACATCGATTCTGATCTACGACCAGACCTGTGCGACCGAAAAACGGCGGCGCCGCAAACGCGGCACCTATCCCGATCCGGCGAAACGCGCTTTTATCAACGACGCGGTGTGCGAAGGTTGCGGCGACTGTTCGGTGGAATCGAACTGCCTGTCGGTCGAGCCGTTGCAAACGTTGCTCGGGACCAAGCGAAAGATCAACCAGTCGTCGTGCAATAAAGATTTTTCGTGCGTGAACGGCTTCTGTCCGAGTTTCGTCACGGCTGAAGGCGCGCAGGTGAAAAAACCCGTTAAACATGCGACCGCAGCCGCGTTGCCCGATTTCGCCGCGCTGCCCAGACCTACGATTGCTTCGCTATCCAAACCGTATGGCGTGCTGGTGACGGGCGTGGGTGGAACCGGCGTCGTGACGATCGGCGGCTTGCTTGGCATGGCGGCTCACCTCGAAAGCAAGGGCGTCACCGTGCTCGATATGGCTGGGCTCGCGCAGAAAGGCGGCGCTGTGCTCAGCCATGTGCAGATCGCCGCAGCACCCGACCAACTGCACGCAACGCGGATCGCGGCCGGTGAAGCGCGCCTGATTCTCGGCTGCGATGCGATCGTCTCCGCTTCCGCTGAAGTGCTGGCACGCACGCAACGCGGCGTAACGAAAGCGGCGATCAACAGCGGCGCCACGCCGACCGCACAGTTCGTGCGGGATCCGCATTGGAGTTTTCCGGCCGATCAGACACAACAGGATCTGCACGCAAGCATCGGCGACGACTGCGACTTTATCGACGCCAATCGTCTTGCGCTCGCGCTGTTAGGCGACACGCTCTATGCCAATCCGCTGTTGCTCGGCTTTGCGTGGCAACGCGGCTGGCTGCCGCTCAGCTACGAAAGTCTCGATCGCGCGATCGAACTGAATGGCGTCGCCGTGGAAAAAAATCGTCTGGCGTTCGAATGGGGCCGCTACGTCGCGCAGCACGGTGAAACCGCCGCGGATGCTTTCACGCCGCTGGCCGGCAAGCAGCAGGCCATTGTCGTGCAGATGCCCGAATCGTTGGACCGGTTGATCGAGCGCAATGTCGAGCGGCTGAGCGTCTATCAGAACCCGCGTTATGCAGCGCGCTATGTCGAAGCCGTAGAACGGCTGCGCGCGAAGGAAGCGGCCGTGGTGTCCGGGTCGAAGCCTCGCCTCACGCCGGTGGTCGCGCGCAATCTGGCGAAACTGATGACCTATAAGGACGAGTACGAAGTGGCCCGTCTCTATGCGGACCCGGCCTATATGGACAAACTGCGTGCCCAGTTCGAAGGCGAGCCGGGTCGCGATTACAAGCTTGCGTTCCATCTCGCGCCGCCATTGCTCACCAAACGCGACGAACACGGCCACCTGAAAAAACAAAGATTCGGGCAATGGACGCTCACGATGTTCCGCGCACTCGAAAAATTCAGATTCCTGCGCGGCACGGCATTCGACGTATTCGGCAAGACGCAAGAGCGGCGCAATGAACGTGATCTGATCGAGCAGTACTTCGCACTGGTCGACGAATTCTGCGCAACGCTCGACACCGCCCGTTTCGATGCGGCAATGAAACTCGCCAATCTGCCGGACGAGATTCGCGGTTTCGGTCACGTCAAGGAGCGCAACGTGCTCGCCGCGGCAACGAAGCGCGAACGCTGGCTTGCCGAATACCGCGCCGATGCGGCCGGCACGCCGCCCGTTTCATCTTCTCAACCTTTCGAAAAATCGTTATGAACTCGACAATGCATGACCGCGATGGCGTGATCTGGCTGGATGGCGAACTGGTGCAGTGGCGCGATGCGCAACTCCACTTTCTGACTCATTCGCTCCACTATGGCATGGCCGTATTCGAAGGCGTCAGGGCATACGGGACTGCTGCGGGTCCGGCGATTTTCCGGCTCGACGACCATACGAAAAGACTCTTCAATTCCGCGAAAATCTTCGAAATGACCGTGCCCTTCAGCGTGGAGACGATTCGCGACGCGCAGCTGGAAGTGGTGCGCCGCAATCAGCTGACAGCGTGCTATCTGCGTCCTCTCGTGTGGCTCGGCAGCGAACAGATGGGCCTCGGTGCGCGCGGCAACACGGTTCACGTCGGCATTGCCGCGTGGCCTTGGGGCAGCTATCTCGGCGAGGAGGGACTCGCGCGCGGAATTCGTGTCAAGACGTCTTCGCTATCGCGTCATCATGTGAATGTGTCGCTGGTTCGCGCCAAGGCAAGCGGCTACTACATCAATTCGATTCTGGCCAATCGCGAAGTCACCCGTAACGGTTACGACGAGGCCTTGCTGCTCGACACGGAAGGCTATGTGTCCGAGGGCGCGGGGGAAAACGTTTTCATCGTGCGCAACGGCGCGTTGTATACGCCGGACCTGGCCTCCTGCCTCGACGGCATCACGCGCGCGTCGGTGATTGAAATCGCGCGGGATCAGGGCCTTCATGTCGTCGAAAAACGCATTACGCGCGATGAAATGTATTGCGCCGACGAAGCTTTTTTCACGGGCACGGCAGCCGAGGTCACGCCCATTCGCGAACTCGACGATCGCGTGATCGGCAACGGCGAGCGTGGGCCTATCACGGCGTCGCTGCAGGAAACGTTCTTCGCCGCGGTTGCCGGCAAATCGGACCGCTACGCGCACTGGCTCACGCGCGTGGTCCGCTGAACCCGATATCTGCCGGGAAGCCGGGCGCTGTCGTGCCGCTCCCGGCTTACTTACGACACGAGACCGCCATGCCCGCATCCTCATCCTCCGAACGCCTTCCCGCCGACGCGATGCCCGTGCTGCGCGTCGTGCCCCAACCGTCGAGCGCCAACGTACACGGCGATGTGTTCGGCGGCTGGATCATGTCGCATGTCGATATCGCCGGATCGATTCCCGCCAGCCGGCGCGCGAATGGCCGCGTCGTCACCATCGCGGTCAATTCGTTCACGTTCAGGCAGCCCGTTTTTATCGGCGATCTGCTGAGCTTCTATGCGGATATCGTCCGCGAGGGACGTACGTCGATCACCGTCAACGTGGAAGTCTTCGCTCAACGCATGGGCATGGCGGCCGACGTCGTCAAGGTAACGGAGGCTACCCTCACCTTTGTCGCCACCGACTCGATGCGAATGCCTCGCCCTCTGCCGCCCAATAACGCCGTTTCCACACCTTCTGCCGCTGGGCCCACCTTGGTGCCCGACGCGAATTCCGTCAGCTAGCCAGAGAGAGTTCGTAAGGAACGTACCCGCGCTCGCCGAGCGCGTTAAATTGCCGCTCGCGACGCCTTCCGCATAGCGCAAATATGACGGAATCAAGGCAGCAGGTCTCATATAAAAACTATCGTTCACCTGCACCTTGCGCGGGAAAAAAGCCGCCCGATCGTCTCTTGACCCAGATCAACAGCGGCGTCCAGGGCAACGCTACAGTCAACACTCACGATCTTGTTGCGGCGCACAATCATGGAGCATAAGAGCACGCTTCCATAGGCGCCCGCAATGTCGGCGTGCCGGGGAACGTCTACTGTCACAGGCAGTTCTCGTTTTGCCGCCCTTCTTCCGTACTAGCTGTCCTGCTGTCGCCAGTTCGTTCGGCCATACTGCCGCGCGCGCAGGACAATCAAAAGGAACTCAGATGGACACTCGCTCCAAGCCGGCTCGCGCAGAACCTCGCGCAGAACATCATGCAGCGCCGGACAGTTCTGCCGTCTCCGATTCTGCCGCGCCGTTCCGTGAACTGGACCATGCCAAGGAAGCCATGATCGCGCGGTTGACGGCGGGTCTGTCGCCCGCCTCGCTCGGCGCAGCACTCTCCGACTGGTTTATCCATCTTGCGGCGGCGCCCGGCAAGCAACTGGAACTCGCGTCGCTTTGCGCATTGAACACGAGGCGTATCGCCGACTATCTCACCCATGTTTCCTCCGGCATTTACGCCCCGGTGCTGGCAGAGCCGTCCTCGAAAGACGACCGCTTTCGTGCCGACGTGTGGCAGACCGAACCATACCGGCTGTGGCAGCAGACATTTCTGCTCGCCGAGCAATGGTGGAATACGGCCACGCGCGAAGTGCCCGGCACTACCCGTCATCATGAAGACGTCGTGTCGTTCGTCGCGCGCCAGTTGCTCGATATGCTGGCGCCTACCAATTTTCTGCTCACCAACCCGGAGGTGTCGCAGCGCGCCATGTCGACAGCCGGCATGAGCCTGGTTCAGGGCGCACGCAACGCGCTTGAAGACGCGATGCGCCAGCAGAGCGGGACGCCCCCCGCGGGCCTCGAACAGTTCAAGGTGGGCGTCAATCTCGCCGCGACGCCGGGCAAGGTTGTCTTTCGCAATCATCTGATCGAACTGATCCAATACAGCCCCACGACCGACGAGGTGGTTGCCGAGCCGGTGCTGATCGTCCCCGCGTGGATCATGAAGTACTACATCCTGGATCTGTCGCCGCATAACTCGCTGATCCGCTATCTGGTCGGACAGGGGCACACCGTGTTCTGCGTCTCGTGGCGCAACGTCGACGCCGACGACCGCGACCTCAGTCTTGAAGATTACCGGCAACTGGGCGTGATGGCCGCGCTCGACACCGTCTCGAAGATCGTCCCGGACCACAAGATCCACGCAACCGGCTATTGCCTCGGCGGCACGCTGCTGTCGATCGCGGCGGCAGCAATGGCAGGCTCGGGCGATAACCGGCTGGCATCGGTCACGCTGTTCGCGGCGCAAACGGATTTCACCGAGCCTGGCGAACTGGAGCTCTTCATCGACGACAGCGAGGTGTATTTCCTCGAAAGCATGATGTGGTCGCAGGGCTATCTCGGCGCGCATCAGATGGCCGGCGCGTTCCAGCTTCTGCAATCGAACGATCTCATCTGGTCGCGCATCGTGCATGACTACCTGCTGGGCGAGCGCGCGCCGATGATCGATCTGATGGCGTGGAACGCGGACGCCACTCGCATGCCGTACCGCATGCACTCGGAATATCTGCGTCAACTGTTCCTCGACAACGACCTCGCGTCCAGCCGGTATCAGGTGAACGGGCGGCCGGTTTCGATTCACAACATCCGGGTGCCGATGTTCGTGGTGGGCACCGAGCGCGATCACATCGCGCCGTGGCGTTCGGTCTACAAGATTCACGATCTGTCCGACACGGAAGTCACGTTCGTACTGACGAGCGGCGGTCACAACGCGGGGATCGTCAGCGAGCCGGGCCATCCGCACCGGCAATTCAGAATCAAGGAAACCACCGCCGACGATCTGCGCGTGAGCCCCGATGAATGGATGGCCGCTGCCACGCAGCAGGAAGGCTCGTGGTGGCCCGTCTGGTCCGACTGGCTCAAAGCCAGGTCGAGCTCGGAACTCGTCGCACCACCGGCCATCGGCACCGACCGGAGCGCCGACAAGCTTCCGGACGCCCCAGGCACCTACATTTTCCAGCACTAGGGGGAATCGTGAACGATCTTCTATTGCACAATCGTACCTTCGACGAACTGGCGATCGGTGAATCCGCATCGCTCGTGCGGACAGCGGGGCAGCTCGACATCGATCTGTTCGCCGCCGTTTCCGGCGACGTCAATCCCGCCCACACCGACGCAACCTTCGCCTCGAACGACATGTTCGGCCATATCGTCGTTCACGGCATGTGGACCGGCGCCCTGATCTCCGCCCTGCTCGGCACCAGGCTGCCTGGCCCCGGCACGATCTATCTGGATCAGAATCTGCAGTTCCGCCGCCCGGTCACACCGGGCGACACGATCACCGCCATGGTAACCGTGAAGGAAAAGCGCCCCGACAAGCGGATCGTTCTGCTCGACACGCGCTGCACGAACCAGAAGGGCGACGTCGTCCTGCTCGGCACGGCCACGGTGATCGCACCATCTGCACCGATTGTCTGGCATCCCACACTTCAGCCTGAAGTTACCGTGCGCCGGCATGACCGTTACGAGGCGTTCATCCGCGAAGCGCGCACCCATACCGCACTGCGCACGGCCGTCGTGCATCCCTGTTCACCGGATGTCATTCAGGCAGTCTTCGAGGCACGCGACGAAGGACTGCTCGATCCGATACTCGTCGGGCCCGAAGCGAAAATCCGCGCCGCCGCCGAAGCCGCTCAGGTGAGCCTCGCGGGCATCACAATCGAGGCGGTCGCGCACAGCCACGCGGCGGCCGCGCGCGCCGTCGAACTCGGCGCGGCCGGCAAGGTCGCCGCGCTGATGAAGGGCACGCTGCATACCGACGAACTGCTCTCTGCGGTCGTCGCTTCCGGATCGGGCCTGAGAACAGGCCGGCGGATCAGCCATGTTTATGCGATGGACGTGCCCGCTTACTCCAAACCGCTGATCGTCACCGACGCGGCGGTCAATATCTCGCCGACCCTCGCGCAGAAGCGCGACATCTGCCAGAACGCGATCGACCTGCTGCATGTTCTAGGCGTCGAGCAGCCGCTGCTCGCCGTGCTCGCGGCTGTTGAAACCGTCAATCCGGCCATGCCGACCACACTCGACGCGGCTGCGCTCACCGTGATGGCCTCACGCGGCCAGATAACCGGTGCTCTCGTCGACGGCCCGCTCGCCTTTGACAACGCGATCAGCCTCGCCGCGGCAACGACCAAGGGCGTCCACTCGCCGGTGGCCGGTCAGGCGGACATCCTGCTCGTTCCGGATCTGGAAGCCGGCAACATGCTGGCGAAGCAACTGGTGTATTTTGCCGGCGCCGACGCCGCGGGTCTCATTGTCGGCGCGCGGCTGCCGATCATCCTGACGAGCCGCGCCGACAGCCTGCGGGTACGCCTCGCATCGGTCGCGCTTGCCAGGCTCGTCGCCGAAAGCAGCCTGGGTGATCTGCTCCAATCATGAACGCCCCGCTTCTCCTCACCTTCAATCCCGGCTCTTCGACGGTCAAGATCGGGCTATTCCGTGTCGTTGCCGGTGAAGCCACGAGAATCGGCCAGGGCATGATCGATTTCCGGCATCAGCCCTTGCAGTTGCACCTCGTGAACGGCGGCGAAACTCTAGACATCTCACTTCAGTCTGCCGTCACCGAAGATCTGCACGATGTGCTCGACGAAACGCTGGGCTGGTTCGCCACGCATTTTTCGCTCGACGATCTCGTGTCGGTCGGTCATCGCGTCGTGCATGGCGGCGATCGCTTCGCCGGCCCCGTCGCCGTCACCGACGAAACGCTTGCGGCTATTACCGAACTCGTCCCGCTTGCGCCGCTGCATCAGCCCCAGAGCGTGCGGCTGATCCGCGCGATCCGGCATCTGCGGCCTCATCTGTTGCAGGCCGCGTCGTTCGACACGGCTTTTCACCGCACGCAGGCCGCTCTCGTCCAACGCTTCGCGATTCCACGCGGACTCTTCGACAAGGGCATCAAGCGTTACGGCTTTCATGGGCTGTCCTATCAGTTCATTCACGGCCAGCTCGAACTGCAGTTTCCGCAACTCGCAAGCGGCAAGGTCATCGCAGCCCACCTGGGTAGCGGCGCAAGCCTGTGTGCATTCGAGGACGGCGCGAGTCGCGACTCGAGCATGGGTTTCTCGACACTCGACGGCATTCCCATGGCCACGCGATGCGGCGCGCTCGACGCCGGCGTCGTGCTGCATCTGCTCGAACAGCAAGGTCTGAACGTCAAGGAAGTCGAGCATATGCTGTATGAAAAGTCCGGCCTGCTCGGTGTCTCCGGCATCAGCGCGGACAGCCGGGAACTGGAGGCGAGCCACCGGCCGGAAGCCCGCGAAGCGCTGGAACTCTTCGCTTTCCGTATTGCAGGCGAGGCCGCGCGGCTCGCCGCCACGCTGGGTGGTCTGGATAGCCTCGTCTTCACAGCCGGAATCGGCGAGCATCAACCCTCCGTGCGCCTTGCCGTATGCGAGCGCCTCGCGTGGCTGGGTGTCGAACTCGATCGCGACGCGAACGACAGCAATGCGCGCGTAATCAGCAGCGTGCGCAGCCAGATAACGGTGCTCGTCCTGCCGACCGATGAAGAGCAGATCATCGCCAACGAGGCTATTTCCGTATTGCACAACGAGGCATTGAAATCATGAATTCCATCATCGATCTGACAGGCAAGCGCGGGCTGGTGGTTGGCATTGCGAACGAACACAGCATCGCCACCGGCTGCGCGACGCTGTTTCGCGCCGCCGGCGCGGAGCTGGCCGTCACCTACCTGAACGACAAGGCCGAACCGTTCGTCCGTCCGGTTGCCGAGGCGCTTCAGTCACCTCTTGTCATGCCGTGTGATGTGCGCGTTCCGGGCCAACTGGAAGCGGTCTTCGAACGGGTCACGAAAGAGTGGGGGCGGCTCGACTTCGTGCTTCACTCGATCGCCTTCGCACCCGCCGACGACTTGCATGCGAGCCTCGTCGACTGCTCAGCCGAGGGTTTCGCGCTCGCGATGGATGTGTCGTGCCATTCGTTCATCCGTATGACAAGGCTTGCGCTGCCGTTGATGCCCGACGGCGGCAGCCTGATGACCGTGAGCTTTCTGGGCGCCGAACGCGCGGTCGATCACTACAACGTGATGGGGCCCGTCAAAGCCGCGCTCGAATCGAGCGTGCGTTATCTTGCCGTCGATCTGGCGGCACGTCGCGTTCATGTCCATGCGATTTCGGCGGGCGCGGTCAAAACACGCGCCGCCTCGGGCATCGACCATTTCGACGCACTGCTCGACGACGTCCGCTCGCATACGCCCGCGAAGCATCTTGTCACGATCGAGGAAATTGGCCGGATTGCAACCGTGCTCGCGAGCGAGGCCGGCATGACGCTGACGGGATCCACCATCTATGCGGACGCGGGCTTCCATATTACGGCATGAGCCGACCGGACCCATCCAGATCATGGGCTCTCACATGGCACTCGATAGATACAAGGTTTTTAAGCTTTCCAAAAGGAGCATGCAATGACAAGAACAGCATTGATTACTGGCGGAGTAAGTGGAATCGGTGCGGCAACGGCGAAACAGTTGCAAAGCGGCGGCTATTCGGTGATTGCCAACTATTTCGGTAACGATGCCGAGGCGGACGCATTCCACAAAGAAACTGGCATTCCCATCTTCAGTTGGAACGTGGCCGACTTCGATGCCACCCAGCAAGCAATTGGCAAGATCGTCGCACAATCGGAGCCGATCGATATTCTCGTGAACAACGCCGGCATCACCCGTGACAGCACATTACACAAAATGACGCTGGAGCAATGGCGCAGTGTCATCGACGTGGATCTGGGCGGCTGTTTCAATACGTGCCGGGCTGTCATAGAAAGCATGCGCGAGCGCCGCTTCGGACGGATCGTGAATATCAGTTCGGTTAACGCGCTTTCCGGGCAATTTGGCCAGACGAACTATTCAGCCGCAAAGGCGGGCCTTATCGGTTTCACCAAGGCGCTTGCGCTCGAAGGCGCATCCCGGGGCATTACGGCCAACGTGATCGCCCCGGGTTATACGGATACGGGCATGGTGCGCGGTGTGCCGGATGAGATTCTGAAAACGATCGTCAGCGGCGTACCGGCGGGAAGACTGGCCACCACGGATGAAATTGCGCGCGGCGTCGTCTTCCTTGTTGCCGATGAGGCGGCGTTCATCAACGGAGCCACGCTTTCGATCAACGGCGGCAAATATATGGCGTGAGCTACGCAACACCAGGACACCACGCTACGGCAAAAGTACCGCCATTGCGGGCCAATCGACGGAACGTCTTCTCCGCGAGGCGCCCGTACTCGCAACAGGCGTATGGCTATCCGATGGTCAGATCGTCGTTGACCGCGTGCACGCCGGGCGCCCCCCAAGCGGCTCCGCGCACGATCGACCGCTCGGCATAAGAGCCGACCTTTCCGGTCAGCGTTACCGTGCCGTCACGCACGCTGACGCCAATGTGATCCGCTTCGCGCTCGACATGACGCACGAGGGCTTTGCGAATGCTGTCGCCGATATCGTCCCCTGCCGGGCTCTCATGCACTTCGATGAGATTCGACAGTCCCGTCACACCGCGCATGGGGTTGATCATGCGCGCTGCGAGATGACGCTGATAGGCTCGCTCAAGCCTGCCTCGCAACGTCACCCAGCCATTGTCGACTTCCACCTGAACGCTGACGTCCGACACTCCAACGGTCCACTTCAGGATCGACCGGACAGCGTTCGCAATGTCCTCGTCCGTTCTGACATCGCTGTGCGGCAAGCGGATATCCATCTTGACGACTACCGACTTCACGCCCGCCACCCGCTTCGCCGCCTTCTCGGCAGCCAGCTTTTCCGCATAACTGGCCGGATGGCCGGACAGCGTGACCACCCGGTCTTTCACCTCGACCTCGATGTCCGTCAAGGACACTGCCGGATCCCATGCCAATTCGTCCGCAACTTCCTCCTGCAACTGCGTGTCCGTTTTCATTGCGCTCTCCTTTCGTTTTCCATGGTCATCCGCGTGAATGACGACTGACTTCGCCGTCAGGCAGCCCCGCGACCGACACCCGCAGACAGAAATCCGGACGCCGATGGCAAACCGCCGTCACGGCCTTCGAACTGCTCGATCGCGTCGAATACGTGGCATGCGTACACCACGGCGGGCCCTCCACCCATCATGACGGCGACGCTCACCGTTTCGAGAATTTCCTGCCGCGAAGCGCCCGCCCGCATCGCATCGTGTACGTGCCAGGCGAGGCAGTCGTCGCAACGCAGCGCAATGGCGATCGCGAGCGCGATCAGTTCCTTGTGCTTGCCCGACAGTTCACCGCCTGAAACAGCTTCCTTGTGAAGATGCTCGAAGCCGCTCATCGGACCGGCAATCTCGCGCCGCATCTTGCCGAGTACCGTTTGCAATTCATGATGCCGTTCAGGGTAGTTCGTTTCCATGATTCGCCGCCTTAAGTGGGTGGGATGGCACGCTTTTCGTGCCTCGTCCATGTGATACGCGATCCGCGTTGCAAGAGATCCTGACGTTCGTATTCCATCGTTCTAGCGCCGCTCAGAATGCCGATACCGGCCGTGCAAGGAACGAAACGCCAACGCTAACGCAAGCGCCACACCGACCGCCGCGAGCGACAACAGGGACGCGTAACCGATCAGTTGCCTGAATTCATCGGTCCGATCCTGCGCAATGGATGTAACGTAAGCGCGCTCGTTGTCCGTCGCGTCGGGAAACGTCGTTCGATAGAGGAAGAAGGATCGGCAGATATCGTCATCCGGCTGTCTCGCCGGTAGCAGCGACCCGGCCGTGATTTTGCGCACCCCGGCGCACTCGGGCGCCGCCATGCCGGCCATGATTGCCGCGTCCAGCGGATGGTCGTAGACGGAACCCGCCCACGTGACGGCGGCTGCAAGCAATCCGCTCAAGGCAACGAACTGAAACGACCGGATCCACCGTCGATGCCGGTTCGGTTCATGTTGATACTCGCAGTTCATCATGCCCTCCGTCGCTTCATCCCGAAGCCCCGCTCAAATCAGGATAGCTGCCGGAGTGGCCGCTCCAGTTGAGATACATCAACGAGCGACCGGAGCGCGCCAGCGCCCGGATAAGCGTTCAGCGACCTGTCGTCGATACAAGGCGGGGCAGCGAGCGAAGAAGTGGCGTTGACCTTTTAGCCGTGCTCCTCAACAATGCATCAAGATCCCTTGCTCGATCACGAGCGAGAGAAAGCCTCTGCGCGGAACTTCCACACGGCGCCGCAGAATGCACTGTGTTGTTGCGGCGAGCAGGCTCCGGCAGTACCTATCCGGAGATCCGCTGTTGCGGACTGGCCGATTGGGTACGCGGTCATCACTTCCCTGGAGTGCTCACGAGATGTCCGACCATGCCGCCAAGTCTGTCCGTTCGCCCGAAGCAATCGACCGGGATTTTGCGGAACTGATTGCGTCCGGGCTGCCAGGCACCGTTGCCCGCGACAAATTCGAACGACTTTGGGACGAAGCGAACGCGATAGCGGCGGAAATCGTGCTCACGCCTCAGGGCCAAAAATACCTCTCGCTCCTGAAGCGAATGCATCAGACGTTCGAAAGCCGCTATCCGGCGAGGCGGCCGGCTAACGGCTTCGTCATCCGCACTTAACGAAAAAAACCTACGATTTGGCGGGGCGGCCGGTCTTCACCTGCTCTACGGCGGATACAGCTTCCAGCAGCCGCTTCGGCGTTGCCGATTCGAGCAGAAACAAACCCGCGCGCAGAATTTCGCTTCGCTTCACCGATACTCCCGCTGCCAGACACTTCTGCTTCAACGCAGCAATTTTGTCGTAGTCGGACTTCGGCATGGTGAAGCTGTCTCGCACCACCTTTTCCTTCTTGATGCGTTTGGCTTTCGCTTCCACTGCGGCTTTGACAGGCGTAGCTTCGACGGTCGCCGACGCACGCCGCTTTGCCGCCTTTTTGGCCGTCGTATTTCCTTTCTTCGTGGCTACAGTCGCGTCGGCCCCGACTGCCTCGCTCTCATCCGCGGGATTGGCGGCGGCCGCGCCTTTAGGGAAATGAAATGTCTTCTTGGATGGTTTTTTGATGCTCGGTGCGGTCATAGAAAATCTCCAGAGTTACAAACGATATAAACAGTATATACCGTTTATCCACCCGCAAAGTCGGGCTCTGGAAACGCGACGCGATTGCGCTTGCGCGCGCTTAATTTTTTTCCGTCACCCGTGCGCCATAGTTACGTGGAAAAATGTCGGTTCGGGCTCGCCTGGATGACTCGAGAAATTGCAGCCGGATGTGCTGCAAGCCGACATCATTCAGTCGGGCTCGCAACATTTTGAGTGCCGCGGCAACCAGGGCCGATAGATCGCCATCACGACTTCCACGAAGGAGGCGCCCTGCGCCCGGCTGTTCCCGGTCCCAACCGCCGTCCGCAATAAGACCACCTGCGATACTCCCTTCCAGCCCATAGCTCGACACCCCGATGTCCATAACCGTTAGTTTTCCCGCCGAAGTACGCGACTGGATCGCTCAGAATCTCACACGCGGCGTCGCCCCACAGGCGATTGTGCGCGAGCTGGTCGATCGAAAAAATGCAGTCGAACTCGCGTCGGCGATGGTCAACGCGGTCGCTTCGTCTTTCCTGTACGGCACACCGTTGCCCGGCGAGACGCTCGAAATAGGCGCTGCGCCGGTCGCTTACGAACCGGAGCCGCTGCGCGTGCCGGACGGACCCCTGATCCGGCTCGGCGAGCGCAAGACTCGCGTGATTTCGCGCATGCAGCGGCCGGCCGCGATACTGCTCGACGATTTTCTGAGTGCGAACGAATGCGAACAATTGATCTCGCTTGCGCGGCCGCGACTGAGCCGTTCGACCGTGGTCGATCCCGTGACCGGCCGTAACGTCGTGGCTGGCCACCGCAGCAGCGACGGAATGTTTTTTCGTCTGGGCGAGACACCGCTGATCGCGCGCCTGGAAGCACGGATTGCCGAGCTAACGGGTCTGCCTGTCGAGAACGGCGAAGGCCTGCAACTACTGCATTACGAAGTGGGCGCCGAATCGACGCCGCACGTCGACTATCTGATCGCGGGTAACCCGGCGAATCAGGAGTCGATCGCGCGCAGCGGGCAACGCGTGGGCACGCTGCTGATGTATCTGAACGATGTGGAAGGCGGCGGCGAAACCATGTTCCCGCAGACCGGATGGTCGGTGGTGCCGCGGCGCGGCCAGGCGCTCTACTTCGAATACGGCAACCGGTTCGGGCTTGCCGATCCAAGCTCCCTGCATACGAGCACACCGTTGCGGGTGGGCGAGAAGTGGGTGGCCACCAAATGGATCCGTACGCGCCGCTTCGTGCCGCGCGCTCAGGTATAACGGATCAGCTGCAATCGTCCGGCGGGCGGCCAGGCTCGCGCCCCGCCGGACGGGTTTCAGCTCAGCGCTGGAAGACCTCGTCGGCGACCCAGCCGTTCGACGTCAGATGCACGCCTTCGCGCAACTGCATCGTGCCCGCGCCTTCGATCACGCGCTTGATCATCGGAAATACGCGCTGTACGTCGGCATCTTTGGCCCACGGCGCCGGATCGATCTTGTACGTATAGATAACCGAAGTCGCGGTTTTACCTTCCACCTGCGTCGGCCGCTCCCAACCCACTACCTTGTCGAGCGTAAGCGTGGCCGCGCAGAAATCGGCCGGATGCGTGACGCGCGAGTTGGCGGTCGCGACCACTTCCGGAATGTGCAGATAGTACTTCTGCCCTTCGGCCGTCAATTGATACTGGCGAGCGTTCGCGGTGATCTTCTTGCCGGCGCTGTCAGTGCGTTCTACCACCACGTCCTTGCCCGTCACGAGACCGAGTTTCTCGAGTACCGGCATCTGGACCGCGTCGCGAGTACCGGCGGCCTGGTCTTCCGTCGTTGCATAGATCGGCCAGTCGTATTTGGCGAGGCACAAGTGACCGCGCTGGGCGAGGAAATCATTGACCGTAGCCGTGAAGTTCTCCTGACTGACGTCCTGCGTTTTGTCATGGCAGCCGGCGAACAGAGTCAGCGCGATCAGGGAGAGTGTGCTGCAAGCGAAGCGGGCGAGGGTGAAACGTCGCGTCATGGTGTTTGTTGCTCAGGTTGAGTTGCTAAGGTACGAACAGGACGGAGCGCGCGGCCAGCCCTTCGGGCCGGTCGCGCGCGAGTCTCATCAATTTTTCATCAGTTCACGCAGGAGCCGCTGGTGGGCGGCGTGGCGGGCGGTTGATAGCCGTCGGTGAGCGTGTTCAGAAAGCAGACCAGGTCCGCAATGTTCTGCTGAGTCAACTGCGGCGTGGAGTGAATCGGGCGCGGCAGCGCACCGTCTGCCGCGGTCGTGCCGCCGGCGTCGGTCTGGCCCTTGCCCATTGGCAGTTCTTCGTCGATATTGCCCTGGTAGGCCACGGGCAGATCGTTGAAGAGCTTGGCCGTCGCACCCGACGCAGCGGTCGGGAACAGCGCGTAGGACGGGTTTTGCGTCACGTTGTTAGGATCGCCGCCGGTGCTCGGATACCAGTACTCCGGGTTGGTATCGCGCGTGTTGTAGAAATTCAGCACCTGCACGAGCGAGTGGAACACGCCATTGTGGAAGAACGCGGTGCGCGTCGCGACATTGCGCAGCGTCGGCACCTTGAAGCGGCCGCAATACGGGTCCGGGACATTGACGCCGGTGAACTGATCCGGGCCGGCACCGCTGCTGGCCGTGCCGGGCGTGTGGATGTTGTTCAGCGGACCGCACAAGCCCATGTCGTAATACGACGCGTCGGCATTGCTCGGGATCGGGTCGGGGTTGTCCCAGATCTGCTTGTCGTTGCGCGGCACGCCGATCGCCTGATAGGTGAAATCGGTCATGAGCGCGACCGAGCCGTTGAAGTTCGCACCGGCATAGTGGCAGGCAACGCATCCCGCGCCGCCATCGGTGTCGTTAAACAATTGGAGGCCGCGCAGTTCCGCCGGTGTCAGCGTGCCGCCCACCTTGTTGGAGAGATACAGGTCGAACTTGCTCGCGTACGGCTGGAAGCTCGGGTCTTCCTGCTGGTAGGCCTGCAGGGCGAGACCGACGTCAGTGAACGTGGCGTTCGCGTCCGAGAACACGTTCGCGCCGAACGCCTGCTGGAACAGCGCCGCGTAGGACGCGCTCTTCACGGTCTGCACCACGGCGCCCGGCGACGCGTTGTTCATTTCGAGCGGATTGAGCAGCGGCAAGGCCGTCTGAGTGGCGAGCGTCGTAGCGCGGCCGTCCAGCATGAAACCGCCGCCTGGTGCGTTCTGCGTGATGCCGTCCGGGTTGTCGGCGACATCGTTGTACGGCGGCGTCATGGACTTGTAGCGCAGCGAAGGCACGGCGCGCTGCCCTGCCACCGACGGATCGGAGCCGAGCTGCACGGACAGGCTGTTGGGCGGTCCGTACGCATATTGAGGGCTATGGCAGGTCGCGCAGGACATGTTCTTGCCGCCCGACAGATTCTGGTCGAAGAACAATTGCTGACCGACTTGTGCCGCCGCGCTGAGCGTGACCTTGGCCGGAGGCGCCACGCCGCCCGACGCAGGCTGGCCCGGGTCGGTGCCGGCGCTGCTGCTGTCGCTGCCACCACCGCCGCCGCAGGCGGTCAATATCAATGAGAGCGCGCAGATCACGCCCAGGGAGATTTTTCGCATATTGAGTTTTTTGCCTGAGTCCGATTGCCGGGCGGTCCTGGCAGGGCCGAAGGGCCCCCTGGCAATGGGACGGACAGAACGGAAAATGCCGGGCCGCGAAAAACACGGCCCGGCAGGGAGCGATTCACGCACTTGCCGATGCGGGAGGCGATCCACCGCCTCCCGCAAGCCGCGTGCTTACTTGGCGAGCGCCCACACGTTGGTCTGGCTTGCGTCCGGACCAGGTTGACGCGAAGCCAGCGACGTACCCGTCACGTCGACCGGGTTCAGCTTCTGCGTGTAGGTTGCCGGCGTGATATAGGCATGGTTCATCGGCCGCACGGAGTCGAGGTGCGTATCCGCGCTGCCTGCGAGTTCCGGCAGGTTCAGGATGTTGCTCGCGATGAACGACTCGGTGTACTTCGCACGGGCGAGGTACGTTTGCGGCTGCTCCGGGTCGCCGATCTGGAACATGTCCTGCAGCGTGCGCACCAGCGAGAAGTGGCTGTACGCGTCGCTGTCGACGACGTTCGGGTTCGCCTGGTTCGTCGCCACACCGAAGATCGAGTTGCCGTGACCGTGGTTGCCGCCGTTGTACAGCGTCGTCGGCGTCGGCGTGAACTTGCCGTTCGCGAACGTGAGCGGTGCCTGGCCGTCGTTCGACGTTACCGGGTTCCAGCCGCAGCACGAGGTGGAGCTACCCTCGCCTTCGTCGAACATCACGACGATGGCCACCTTGCGTTGCTTGTTGGCCCACAACGGCGAAGCCTCGATCTTCGTGACCACCTGACGCACGTAGTCGTCGCCACGCTGGACGATCTGCGCGGAGCCGCTGCCACAGGAAGGATCAGAGCCGACACCGTGCATGTCGTCGCACTGGTCGGGCATGATGAAGTTTATGTTGCCCACGTCGCCGTTCGTGAGGTCGGTGCTGAACTGGTCAAAGTTGTAACCAGTCGGGATCGGATAGGCCTTCGATTGCGCGAGAGCCGTGGCGTTGTATTGCGTACCGAAGATGGTACGGTTGTCGGCATGGAACTCCGGCAGATTACGCACGTCCTGGTAGGCCATGCCCGGGTGGTGCTTGGTCTTGTAGAGACCGTTCGGGATGGTGAAAGCAGTACCGTTGGCGCCGGGGCCGGCGTATGCGGCGTTGACCGCCGTGTCCGCGATGCTGTCCGCACGCGGATCCTGCCCTGGGTTCATCGATTCGCTGTAAGTGCGCCAGGTCATGCCGGTCTGTGACAGCAGAGTAAACAGGCTCGGCTGGCTCTTGATGTTGTGATTGGCGATGGAACCCGTTGTCGTGCAGGTGGCGTTCGTGAAGCCCGACAGATGGGTGCCGTCCTGCGGAGGCAGCACGCCGGTCGCAACCAGCGGCTGGCCGTCCGAAGCGTTGCCGCCGGCGAACGCCACGTCCGTCGGTGCGTTGCCGCCGCTCGTGCCCGCGCCGCAGCCCCACCAGTTGTCGTCCGTGATACCCCAGTCGTCGCCGGCGCCGAGCGCGGTGTAGTTCGGTTCGCTCGGATTACCCGTCGAATAATAGGTCGTAAACTGGTTGTTGGAGGTCAGGAACTGGTTAATGAACGGAGCACTCGCCGAACCGAGAATCCCAGGCGTACCCGGAACCGGAGCCACACTGTGGTTCTCGAGCATGATGACGAAGACGTTGTCGTAGCGCGGAATGCCTTCGACGTTGAACGCGGCTTGTTGTGCCTGCGCGAACGTGATGGGAGCCTGCTGCACGGTCGACTTCACGGCGGTTGCGGCGCTCACGCCTGCGGCGCCGACCAGCGACGGGTCGCCGCCCGGCACGGCGAGGTTGTCCGGGTACAGATCGCCGCGGTCGAGCTTGGTCGTCGCGTACGTATAGCGGTTCGTGAGCTGGTTTTCCTCGAACAGCACGGCTTGCTGCTCGGCGCCCGAGAGTTTGCTGGCGTCGCCAAGCACGTCCGCAGCGGCCACCGTCACCGACGACGCGCCCAGAGCCGGCGCGCTCAGGCGCGTGACCAGGTTGGCTTTCTCGGCTGCGTACGTCGTGCCGTTCGCTTCGACCAGACGCTGGACTTCGCTCGACATCGGGCTGATCACGATGTTCGTCGAGCCCTGATCGGCGATCTGGGCAGCCGAGGCGCGCAGGATCATGTGGCTGGCGACGGCCGCGCCGGTCGCCGTGTTGGTGGCCTTGGTGCTCACGTCGGCAATCAGCTGTCCCGTGGCGTTGGACTGCAGCGTGAAGTGACCTTTGCTGTCCGTCGTCGCGCTGACTTCCGAAGCATCGCACTTGCCGTTGCTGTTCGCGTCGATGCACACCGTGGCGCCGACGTAATAGCCTGCATGAACGGTCGGGTCGCCGCTCGTGCTGCCCGGCACGAAGCCAGCGGCGGCAACGACGCCCGAGACGGTCGTCGGAGCCGGCGGCGTGGTGCTCGCGGACGGCGAGTTGTCGCTATTGCCGCCGCAGGCGGCCAGCACGCATGCCGCTGCGATCGAGGTTAGAAGCGGAGTAGTACGTCTTATTGAATTGACCGACATTGTGGGATGCCCCTGTAGGTTGTTGTACTGCTTTCTTGCGCCTCTTGTAGGCAGGCGACAGGGGATTATCGAGTCGATGTATTTATCTCCCGTGAAGGGGAACTTTCATTACAGTTACTTTCATGGAATATTTCGAACAGCGAAAATCGACATTTTCATCAAACTGAAATTTAACTAACAGCGCAGCAAAGTATTTCCGGCCTTGCTTTCATATCGTAAGCAAAAACAGATTTGTCAATGCCTGGCCTCGGCATGGGGTTGTCACCATGAAAAATCGTGAGCGGTTCACGCCGAACTCTCGACCCGCGGCAGGAGCCGGAAATTGCATAGGTTTTTTGCCATTTTTCGTAAAAACTTTTGGTCAGACGAAAAAGCAACACTATTTTCGTGCTCAAAAAACTATTTTCATAATTCGGGGCGGAGCGCCGAGGCAGGCACAGCAAGCTTTCTACTCTGAAAGCCACCAGTCAAACAGACTTGTGACCAAATATTAACTAACAGCCGGTTACAAATAAGACTAATCTCCATTCAGCCGAATACTAATAACTGAAGAATAAATTAATCGGCAATAACTCCCCGGTCCGCCAATGGCCTTGGGTTCGATTCCGGTCGATCCGCGGTGCTCGTCTTTGCATTAATTTTCGTACTCGCCGTAAAAAACAGGAGGACCGGAAATTCCGTTCTAACCGACGGCATCTGCAATCGGCAATCCAGAGAGAGTCGCGTCTGGCGAATGATGACAACGTTGAAATTATCAAAGTAAATACGTTTTTTCTCGGATGCCCGATGCGTATCAGAATGGCCGTGGCGTTCGATCCGGTGACAGAATCTTTTTATAACCCAGCAGGATTAAAAGCATGAACACATTCAAACTCAAAACGCTCGTTTTCGCAGCGGCTATGGTCGGTTCAGCAAGCGCGATGGCGGCCGGCAACGCCACGGCCACCTTGACGAACACCGCGACCATTGTCGCAAGTTGCACGCTCGGCGCCACGGGATTCACCAACACATATGACCCGGTCACCGCGAATGCAACGGCCCCGGTGAGAGACGCCACCGCGTCCGTCACGTACACCTGCACCAACGGCGGCACAGGCGCACTCATTGCGCTCGACGGCGGCAATCATGAAACGGGCACATCCGCTGTGCCGCTCCGGCATCTCGCTGGTGCGACCAATACCACCGACCTTCTGGCTTACAACCTGTACCAGGAGCCCACCTATACGACGCCTTGGGGCTATACGGCAGCCGCTGAACTTGCCGCAATCGAAGATGGTGTCCAGCACGTCCTGACCGTATATACGGAAATTCCGGCGGGTCAAAGCCTTCTCCACGTCGATACGTACAGCGATACGGTGACAGCCACCATTACCTTCTAATAGAAGGTTGGCGCCCATGCTATGCAACACCAGGTGGGCAACGCGGGCCATCGTATTTCTGCTGGCCTGCGTCTACCCGGCGCTGGATGCGTCGGCGAGTTCTTTCATCGCCAGCCCGATCACATTTGATCTCACTTCGAGCAAGCCGATGTCGATTCTGCGTTTGACCAACCAGGGCGAAAGCGATCTTCGCCTGCAGGTGCACGCGGTGAAGTGGAGTACCGATGGGCACGTCGAGACTCAGGTCAATACGGACGAGGTCATTCTCAATCCCCCCATATTCACCATCAAGCCCGGACAGCAGCAGTTCCTGCGGTTCGGCCTACGCTCAGTGACGCAAACGGCGAAAGAGCAAAGCTATCGTTTGATAGTGGACGAAATACCCGATGAAACAGCGAGCAGTGAAAAACTTGGTTTGCGAACGGTGCTGCGAGTCAGCATTCCGGTATTCATCAATCCGCTGCAAAAAAATGTGCATGTGCGCTGGCATCTGCTCAGCAAGGGCTCGCAATATGTTCTGGTCGCAGACAATAGCGGCGACACGCACATAAAGATAAACGGATTCGCCATTGTCGACGACAAGGGCACGTCAAGAATCACCAACAACGACCCGGCGTACATTCTGCCGCAACAACGGAAAGAGTGGCCGCTCGTGACCAACGGCAGCCTTGGTCGTATCACACTGAAAATACTTACGCCAGTTGGGCAAAGTGAAGAAGTACTCGATGCGGAGTCTGAATAGCGGACTCGCATGCGGCCTACTGCTTTCGGTGATGATGTCGGACCTCCATGCGCAAACCAGCGCGCCGGTCATTACGCCTGAGGTTGTCGCTGTCACGGTCAACGGCAACGAGGTTGCAGACTTCGCAAGTGTGCTCAGGACCGGCGACGGCAAGATCTTTATTGCCAGCCAACTGCTCCCCGTAGTCCGCTTGAGCATGACCAACGCCGAGGTTCTGCACATTAGCGGGAATGAATACTGCCGCATCGACAATCTGCCCGATACGCACGTGGCGTTTGACGATGCGACCCAGACCCTTCGCATCGTGGCGAGCGGCTCGGCGTTCAACGGGAGCACTGCCAGCATAGGTGGACAGCCGCGTCGTAATGTACAGGCGCCGGCCGTCGGCGGGTATCTGAATTACGATCTGACTTACAGTAGATCCGCCGTTTATCGTAATTTTGGTGCGCTCCTCGACGCAAATGTGTTTGGCCTCGCCGGTGGAGAGTTCCAATATCGGGAGATTTATCGGCAGACGGCCGGGATCAATTCTCTTTACCGGCTGGATACGAGATATGTCAGAGATTTTCCCGATTCGATTGCCACGCTGACACTGGGCGATTCCACGACGGTTTCGAGCAACTGGTCAAATCAGGTTTACTTCGGCGGAATACAGTACAACACCAACTTTTCGATTCGGCCCGATGTCATCCCGACACCGTTGCCAACGCTTTCTGGTGTTGCGCAAGCGCCGTCAACCGTGAACATCTACGTCGACAGCGTGCTGCGCGCGTCGACCAATGTGAATAGCGGGCCTTTCGCGCTGAGCAATGTCCCTGTTTTCACAGGGCAAGGCAATGTGCAGATGGTCGTCGAGGATGCGCTTGGACGGCAGCAGGTCATCTCCCAGCCGTTTATAAACAGCCCGCTTATGTTGCGGGAGGGCACCCATGCAGGATCGTTCGAGGCGGGTTTGCAGCGCGAAAACTACGGTCTTGCGAGCAGCCGCTATGCGGACGGCTTCGTTTCCGGCACCTATCGCTATGGGTTCAGATATGTGACTGCCGAAACACATGCCGAAGCCACCGCCCGGAATCAGGACGTGGGTGTTGGATCGACTATTCCTCTATTCAATTTCGTGGTTCTGACTGCCAGCGTGGCCGGCAGCATGTCGCAGTATGGTTCGGGTGCTCTGGTCCAGGTGCAGTTATCACATCAGTCACCCGGCTTTGGCATTTCTGTCAGCGACACGGTCACCACCAGGAATTACTGGCAACTCGGATACGGTAGCAATAATCGCCCCGCTTCGCATGAATTCCTGGCACAGGGAAGCATTTCGCTCGGCCCCCGCATCTCCTTTTCTCTTAGCTATCTGAACGATGCAAATCGTGATTTGCCGAACATCGAGGCGGTAGCGACTGGCCTGACATTCGACATGCGCCGTTACGGCAGCCTGTCGCTGAGCGTCAGCAAGGCGTTGTCGAGTATACGGACGCTGACAGCCGGCGCGCTGTGGGTTATTCCGTACGGGCATCAATCGGTCGCAACCAGTCAGATTAATTTCGGTGCTCATGATACGACGGCAAACCTTGAGGTTTTCCGGGCACCAGATCTCGAGGGCGGCTGGGGATATCGTGCACGTACCACTTTCATCAACGACGATTCGCAGGATGTCGGCGTGTCCTATCTGAGCAAGCTCGGGCAAATCGAGCTTGGTGCCAACCATATCGCCGGCCAGTTCAACGAGCAGGCTGAAGCGACAGGCGGAATTGCGATGCTCGGAGGCATTGTGCGGCCCACACGGTGGATCGATGGCAGTTTCGCAATGGCCGAAGTTCCGCTCAGGCAAACCGTCGACGTCTATTCGAATAACCGGGTGATTGGTCACACGGACGGCAGCGGCATTGCCATGCTTCCCAACCTGGTTGCCTATGAAGAGAACCGTATTCGCCTTGACGACGCAGCAATTCCGCTGGACGTGGCGCTCGATCTCTCGGAACGGATAGTGACTCCGCCGCAGAAGGGCGGATACCTGATCAGGTTTGAGGCGAAGAAAGTGACAGGCGCAACGATTATCCTGGTTGACGAACACAATCAGCCAATCCCTGCGGGCGCAGTTGTTGGCGCCGAGGGGCAGGCAAGCCAGCAAGTCGCTCGCAATGGCGAGGTGTTTATGCCAGATATTGTGCTACCAGCCAGTGTGACCGCGACCTGGGGCGCGAAGCGTTGCACGGCAAAGGCGCTGGCGCCTGCTTCACCCATCGTGCTCCCGACGGTTGGTCCTTTTGTTTGCGGCGAATGAAATGAAAATGCTCAAGATTGCAGTACTGACATTGGCGATATCTGCCTGCGCGAGCGCCAACGCAGACCCCACCTGCACGGTTTCAGCGAGCGGAGTGGCGTTTGGAAATTACAATCCGCTCGCGAATGCCAACGCTGACGGTACGGGTTCAGTGAGTGTGACTTGCACCGGTTCCGCAACCGTGACGTACACGATCGGTGCTTCTACGGGGAGCGGAGCCTATCTGGCCAGGAAACTGGTGTCAGGCAGTCAGACGCTTAACTACAACGTTTATGTCGACAACACCCGAACGACGATCTGGGGCGATGGAAGCTCGGGCACCAGTTTACTTTCCGGAAACGTCGTTGCGACGTCTGGAGGAGCCGCCCAGGCATCCACTGTGTATGGGCGTATTTCTTCCGGTCAGGCAACAGCGAGTGTTGGATCGTACAGCGACATATTGACTGTGACGGTCACGTATTGATGCACCTCGGGCGCGATTCAAGGATTACGAATCACCGGAAAGACGGGTGCATGAAGCAGATGGAGCTTTGCGCGAAAAACGGCCCTTGCCTGAATCATCCGCCACGAGGAATGGTGGGCGATGCCCGTTTCTTTCACGCAAACGTGACATGCACGAGACACGGAAGATACCTTTTGTTCGCCGGGTTCACGCAAAGCAGATCTTCCATTACTTTCGGCCAGCCACGCGGTGCCCGGTATTCGAGCAATTTGATCGCTTCAATGCCCGAAGACCATTCGCCTAGACAGGCGCCGATATGGTCGGCGTCAATACCCCACGGCATGGGAGGCAGGAGGTAGCAAGGAGTCTTCATGACGCCCCACATCGTTAGCGAAGAAAACCATTGCGGGATCACGTCGAAAACGAGTTCCGCTTTCGGAAAGCGGGCGGCCAGGTCCGCAAAGAGGCGCTTTACGGCCGTAGGCTGGAGATACATGAACAGCCCTTGTGCCACTATGAACACGTCGGCGGTCGGCTCTATTTCATCGGCCCACGCGAGGTCGAGCGCATTCGCCGCGATGTGGTGAAGGCGTTTCGAGGGCTTCAGAAAATTCTCGCGAAACTCGATGGCTGCCGGAAGATCGACCGTGAGCCATTGCATCCGGCCATTATCGACACGGCGCGCCTGTGTTTCCAGGCCTTCACCTAGCGAAACGATCACGCCGTCGGGATGGCCCTCAAGCCAGCGCATGATCAGATGATCGATTTCGGCCGCCCGCACGGCGAACGAGCCGTCCGGAGTACCGAACCGGCCGGCAAAGTCATAGTCGATCGCCTTGCATATCCGAACGCTTTCCGGGTCTGTCAAAACGCCATCCGCCCGCGCTGACTCGCACGCCCGGTCATACAAGGTCCACAACATCGTTTCCGACACGCCGTCGAGGTTCGATACGACATGAGTCGCTTCGGCGGGTTTTTCCCGCCGGACAGCTTTCACCGGACGCCGTGAGAAGGGCGCCACGGCGCTCAAAGTGCACCCAGACGCTTCGCGTTGGCGGTTGCACGATGGTGAATAGGGGTAAGACTCTTCTGCATCACGCGGGCGGCCATGTTTGCGAGGCGCAATGGGTTGGCCGGCGCGTTAGCCGCGAGTCCGTTCAGGGCTGTCTGGCGCTCAAGCCACTGTGACGGCGATTGGCTGGACGCGAGCGCGACGGCAGCGGCAGACGTAGCCCACACGTGGTTGCCTGTATCAACGGCTACCGCCATAGCAAGATTCAAAAAGCCGAGTCCAAGAGCCTGAAGCGATTCCGATGCCGCCTCTTTCTTCTCTCGGCCCATCAGACTGAATTCGCTCCGATCGCGCTCACTCGGAATAGGGCCCGCAAGCGCCATGCGTGTCGTGCGATGCCCCACCACCTGCGCAGTAGCGGCAAACATCTCGCCGGCCTCCGTGACGGCCTGCAACCAGGTAGCGGACAGCTCTGCAAGGGGAGAATGGAATGTAGACAGCGTCATTGAAATGCTCCCTGATGACTGTTGACGTGGCAAATTGCCTTACCGCAGGCGAAAGCCCGCGCGAAATGAATCGAACATCACATGGATCGACGTCGCTGCCGAAAAAACAAAAAGGGTTCAAGCGCGGGACGTCCAATCCGCGAGCCCAGCATAGGCCGCATCATGTTGCAATGCAACATATATCGAACCGGCTACCCGGCCGCCCGAGTGGAAGACGTGGGCCAACGGCTCGCGCCGCGAAGAATTAGCCTGCTTCGCGGCGCCACGGCTCAGCGCCTCGACCGGAACGCAGCAACGCACTGAGCGTAAGAAGCGCGGCGGTGTCGCGCCGTACTAGCGCGCATCCGCATCCGTGCTCCGGACTGTGCAGATCAGATCGGCCGACGCCGCAACCGCACCATCCACTTCCGCGCAGGCCTTGAACTTCCAGATGCCGCGCATATGCCGCTCGAACGTTGCGTTCAGGATCAGCTGATCGCCCGGCTCGACCACGCGTTTGAAGCGCGCATTGTCGATGCCGACGAACAGGTACAGCGTGTTGACGGGATCATGCGGTTCTTCAGAGAACGTCAGCAGCGCCGCGGCCTGCGCGAGCGCTTCGAGGATCAGCACGCCCGGCATCACGGGACGGCTCGGGAAGTGCCCCATGAAGTACGGCTCGTTGATCGATACGTTCTTCAGCGCCTTGATGCGCTTGTGCGGCTCGAGTTCGAGCACCCGATCCACGAGCAGAATCGGATAGCGATGCGGCAGTAGCGTGAGAATCTTGTGGATGTCGAGGTTGATTTTGTCGGTGCTCATGGTATTTCTGCTCACGCATTGGCCGTGCGGCAATGGGTCTGGATGCCGGCGCACGGTTTCGTCATGCCGCCGGTGTCGTCTAGCCTTCATCCAGAAACGACTTCAGGCGTTCGGATCGGGCGGGGTGCCGCAGCTTGCGCAGCGCCTTTACTTCAATCTGACGGATCCGCTCGCGGGTCAACTCGAACTGTTCTCCGAGTTCTTCCAATGTGTGATCCCTGCCGCTCTCAATGCCGAAACGCAGGCGCAAAATCTTGGCTTCGCGCGGCGTCAGCGTCATGAGCGCCTCGCTGATGGCGTCGCGCATGCTGGCGTGGAGCGCCGCGTCGTCGGGCAAGATGGCGGTGGAGTCTTCGATCAGGTCGCCTATCGACGTGTCGTCGTTTTCGCCGACGGACGCATCCAGAGAAACCGGCTCCCTGACGATTCGCAGCATCGCCCGAACCTTCTGCTCCTGCATTTCCATTCGCTGCGCGAGGAGAGCGGCGTCGGGTTCACTTCCCGTCTCCTGCAGGATCTGGCGCGAAATCCGCTTGAGCTTGTTGAGCGACTCGATCATGTGAACGGGAACCCGGATGGTGCGCGCCTGATCGGCGATCGACCGGCTGACGGCCTGCCGGATCCACCAGGTCGCATACGTGGAGAACTTATACCCGCGACGGTATTCAAATTTGTCCACGGCGCGCATCAGCCCGATATTGCCTTCCTGGATCAGATCGAGAAACAGCAGTCCGCGATTCGTATAGCGCTTGGCAATGGAGATCACCAGCCGCAGATTCGCCTCGATCATTTCGCCTTTCGCGCGCAGAGTTTTCGCCTCGCTTGCGCTCAGCGCGCGACAGACCTCGCGGAACTCGTCGAGCGGCAGCACGACCCGCTGTTGCAGGGCAAGCAGCTTTTCCTGCTCCAGGTCGATTGCCGGGAGGTTTCGTTCCAGCACGCTGCTGAACGGTTGCCCCGCCGCAACCAGTTGCCGCGCCCATGCAAGGTGGGTCTCGTTGCCGCGGAAATGCGCGACAAACGTGTCGCGCGGCACGCCGCATCGCTCTACTACGATCCGCGCGATTTCGCGCTCGATGGTTCGGACCTCGTCGGCGGATAGCCGCAGTGCGCCGCACAAACGGTCGATCGTGCGCGCGGTGAAACGGATCGTCATCAGTTCAGCCTCGATCGCTGCCTGTGCGGCGCGATAGCGTGCGCAACCGTAGCCTTGCGTTTCATAGGCGTCCCGCAATTGACCGAACCAGTCAGCCACTTTCGCAAATTTCGCGAGCGCGTCGTGTTTCAGCGTCTCGATGTACTGATCGGCGGGTTCGGTTTCAGTGTCGTCATCGTCTTCGTCGCCCTGGTCGTCGTCGAACACAGAGGCGGTGTCGAGTGAGTCTTCCGGCACCGCGGTCATGCCGTCCGTGCCGGTTGCAGCCGGATCGATCAGACCGTCGACGAGCTCATCGATGGCCGTTTCGCCGCAGGCGACGCCGTCAGCGATCGCCAGGATCTCCGCTATCGTTGCCGGACACGAAGAGATGGCCCGGATCATGCCGTTGCGACCCTCTTCGATTCGTCGCGCCAAGGCAATCTCGCCCTGACGGGTGAGGAGTTCCGTGGTGCCCATTTCACGCATATACATGCGCACAGGGTCGGTAGTGCGGCCGAACTCCGCGTCCACGCTCGAGATAGCCGTTACGGCCTCTTCCTCGATCTGGTCGTCGGCAGAAACCGCAGCACGATCGTGCAGGATCATCGACTCCGCGTCCGGCGCCTGCTCGAACACGGCAATGCCCATTTCACTGAACGCTCTGATCACGTTCTCGATCGCGTCCGGTTGGGCGAGGCGCTCAGGCAAACAATCGCTAATTTCTCCACGAATGACGAAACCGCGTTCGGTTCCGAGCTTGATGAGCGCCCTCAGGTCTGCGCGGCCGCTTTCATTTTCTCCGCTGGATTCGTCCGGCAGCGAGGCGATCGCCGCATGCACACGTGTATTCGCTTTCGTCCGACGTGACGCTGCCCGCGGCAGGACCGTTCCGTTCGCGGCCCCGGCGTGCGGCGCCACGTCCTGCTTCGAGACGTTTGCCGGTTGTGTCGTGATTGCAGCTGCCTGACCCGCAACGGTTATGCCGGCGTGTCCATCCTGCATGTTGAGATCGCCTGCTGCCACGTCCAATGCCTGCCTTTTCACCGCCCTCTTCGTCACGCCGTCGCTCCTTTGAGTATCACGTCCGGATCGGCACACAGCCCGTGTCCCGCAAATTTTCGGTGGGAATGCAATGTCAAGGGCACGCGCCGCGCGTCCGGATCGACTGGATCCGCTCAGATGCCAAAGTCTCTTGCCCATGACCCGTCACACAGTGGCGGCCGAAATGACTGACGTGATAATATCATTATCATAGTCTGCAAATCCGGTTAGCCGTGTGACTCGACCGCCGGCCGAGCGGAAGCGCAGCGAAGGCGCTCTCGATTATCACGAGGCTGAAGAGCCAGACATACACGCCGCCAAGGCAACTGCATGAATCACTCGCACGCTTCCTTCAACGCCTATATGAAGTTTCTGGCAGGGCCGCCAGCAGACGGTAAGCCCGTCGTGCTGGAAACGGCCAATGCGCTGTCGCTGCACTTCGACCTGCTGGCCACACAGAGCTTCATGTCCCGGCGCGATCCGCACAAACTCGTGCTCGGCTATACCCGGACAATGATGGGATTCCTTTTGCTGAAGCCCACTCCCAGCAGAATTTCCATGATCGGTCTGGGTGGAGGGTCGCTGGCCAAGTTCTGTTACCGGCATCTTCCGGACACACGGATAGTGGCCATCGAAATCGACCCCGCGGTCATCGCGCTGCGCGACACATTCCATATCCCCCCGGACGACGAGCGGCTCGAGGTGATCTGTGCGGACGGGGCGGAATACGTCAAGGGCGGCGCCGCACGCCCTGACGTGATTCTGGTGGATGGCTTTCTGGCACACGGCATGCCCACGCAGTTGGGTAACGCTGCGTTTTACTCGGCATGCCACTCGCGGCTCGCGGACGATGGAGTGCTCGTCGCCAATTTCGTCGAGGACGATCCTCTCATTCCCTATTATCTGGAAGAAGCGCGTTCGGCGTTCGCTGACTCGCTCTCCATTTTTATGGCAGAGGATAGTTGCAACTACACGATGTTTGCATGGAAGGGGGCGCCGAAGCTTCCGTCCCGGGATGCGTTACTCGCACGTGCGCGCACCCTTTCGACGATACATCCGCTGAACCTGCTCGCGACCGCGCGTCGACTGAAGCAAGGCACGAGTCTCGCCATGAATTGGAGATCCGAACGGAGTCCGGAGCCGGGCGAATGCTGACAGCGATTGCGCGACCGCCACCCGCGTGCAACGACGCAGCGACTCTCAAGGATCGGGGTAGGGACTTGAAAACTGCCCTAATTCAAGCAGTTTTGCGGCGCGGACGCGCACCAATGGCGCTCTTTGTCTTGTAGCTAACACCGTGCTGCTCAAGGTAATCGCGGATCAATTGCCGAACCACCTGCGAGGGCGTCAGATCCTGCGCTGCGCACAGTTTCTCGAACGCTTCCTTCTTCACGGGATCGATTAAAATCGTGAGCCGAGCGCTTTTCGTTTCCATGACGGGCAGAGTCCAGATATGTTAATTTGATTATAATACATGGCGGCACGCGAGTCATCTTCGCGCCATCAAGGCGCCGCCCTCGTTGCCGCGTCCTGCCAGCGCCTTCCTTCCGCGAGAGCACACCCGCGCGAACGGTCCGGGCCGCAGAGATGAAACCGTCCGCAGCTAGCGGACAACTTCACTCAAGCCGTCCGTTCATATCGGCTCCAGTTGAATTTTTTGCCGTATTCAATGCGCGTGGCCGTGGCGTGAAGATTCAACGCGTGCCGCGCCTGAAGCGCACGCGCCCGATCGAGCATCGCTGTGAATGACGGAAGTCCGCCCGCTCCTTTCCACGCAAAAACAGTGACGTTGTGCTCACTCCCTTCCGAGGGCGCCAGAGCAACCGCGCCGGCAAAGGCCTCCCAGAGCGAGCGGAGGTAGCGGTGGAAGTCGGGTTCGTCAGTCACCAGATTGGCCACCAGCACGCCATCGTCGCTCAATCTGCGGCGACAGGCGTCATAAAACGCGCTACTGCCCAACCTGGCCGGCAGGCCGTCGGCATTGAAGCCGTCGACCAGCAGCACGTCGGGCCGGTGACCCGGCACGGCGACGTACTGCGCACCATCTGCGCAGACCACTGTGAAACGCCCGTCGTCGCGCGGCACGTGAAACCGGTCACGCAGCGCGACGACATCGGGATTGATTTCGATCGCGGTGATGGCAGTGTCCGGCAAATGGCGATAACAGTATTTCGCCAGCGAACCGCCGCCCAGACCGATCATGGAAATTCTGCTGGGCGTGGGCTTCAGCAAAAGGAATCCCATCATGGTCCGCGTATAGCCCAATGCGAGAGCATAGGGATCGTGCCGCAACATCGTGCTCTGCACGCCACGCGCATCAAAGTACAACGACACAACCTGGTCGTTTTCAACGACCAATGGCCGGTTCGGATTTCTCTTTCCTATCTTGAGCATGATCGGCTGCGAGTCGTGGCGTGATCGGTTGGCGAGTGGAAGCAAAGTGAAATGCCTGCCTGCGCCGGATCAGGAGGACGCCTGCGCATGCAGAACCGCGGACAGAGCCTCCAGCGCGGCGATTTCGTCGGGCCCCGTGATCAGGATGCGTACGAGCGTGCCCCGCTTCACCCGAAGGGACATGATGGACATGACGTCCTTGGCGTTAACGGACCGGCCGTTCGCCATGCAGACGATATCGCTGGCGAACCGCGCAGCACTCACCGCGAGCCTCGCCGATTCGTGCCCGTTCAGCCCCCACCGGCCATTTATCTGAATCGATGCCTCGACCAACCCGCTCCCCTTTGCACGTAAATCGTCACAGCCGGCACACTACGCCCGGACACGGCCGCAGCATTCAATGCATGGAGCTTGCGGCCCTCTGTGCAAGGAAAGCGCGTAACTGCGGATCCCATTCGTCATCCCGCACAGTAATGTCGACCGTGCCGAGTCGCTTCATATCCCGATCCAGATGAACCGCGCGAAGCGACTTTGGGCGCAGCGGAGTACGAAAGAACTTCCCGTCGTCGTCCAGAAACAGACACGGCCGCTGCCTGTATCGCGCCCCGAAAAGCGAGGTTGTGTCGTGAACATGACGCGCCGATTCCTTCTGATAGACGAAGATGACATTGATCCCGCAATCTTCCAGGCTGTCGCAGATGTCGGAGAACCGGTACAGCATCTGGAATCCCCGCTCGCCCGCCCGGCCCACACCGATGACAATCAGCCCGTGACGGCCCATCAGGTCTCGCAAGAACCGGTGCGTGTAGTCATGGGACAAAAGCGAAATACTGGTGTCAATCACGTCAATCTCCCCTCCAACGCAGCGCCCCGTCTCGCACGATCCCGGCATTCAGGTTCGGAAACATGAAAGGCGCTGGTCAAGAACATTCATTATCATTGTAGCGTACTCTAATGATGATCCTATTATCATAATATGTGTATCACGGTCAGGTAGACCGTTACCACCCCGACGGTGGCTTCGGGCGCGGCGAGCGGGAGCGTCAAAAAGCCGCAGCCCGCTACTGCTCTAGCGGTCGAGCCGGTAGGTCCGTCCGCGCAGATCGTCGATTAGCGGCACGATCGCCAGGGCGATCAATAGTGCCGCGAGCGGAGTCGTCGCCGCGTACCCGACATGCCTGAAGCCCACCGCGCCCGTGAGCCCACCAATAAGGAACAGAGCCAGCATCGTCCCGTGTACTTTCAGCTTCGCACGATTCGCCAGCACGCCGGGCGCGGCGATGTCATCGCGCGAGGAATTCCAGTAGAAGAGCTTGCCGAGCTCGATGCCGATATCGGTCACGATGCCGGTCATGTGGGTGGTACGGATTTCCGCGCCGGACAGCTTGGTGATCATGGCGTTTTGCAAACCCATGATGAAGCAAAGGAGTACGACCGTTGCCGGCACAAACAGCGTTTCCCACAGGGCGAGGTGGCTGCCGAGCAAGCCGAAACACAGGAGCAGACTGGCTTCGATCAGTAGCGGCAACGCGTACTGACTATTCAGCCGCCTGCGCCGCCCCCAGTTGACGAGCACCGCCGAACAGGCGGCGCCCAACAGGAACGAGATCAGCGACCCGGCGCCTGCCAGGACCAATGAAAAGTCGCCCAGCGCAGCCTGGTCGGCAATCGCGGATACCACACCGCTCATATGCGACGTGTATTGCTTCACCGCGAGAAAACCGCCGGCATTCGTCGCGCCGGCCACGAACGCAAGCGAAAAACCGAGCTGCCGGTCGCCCCTGACAGTCCGGTCCTTCCCCGTGAGGGTCCGGAAATAGTCTGCTGGCATCAGGTATCGACTCCTGTGTTTGCATGCGCCGTGTCGCACCGGTGCATGCAGGAGCCGGTGCGGCAAGCTGTTTCTGAAATTCCATGCGTTATGTGAGGCTCGCGTTGTCCATGCCCCGGCAGGACGCGGCGCCGTTTTTCCGCAAATGTCGCCGGAGCAGCATCGGTGGAACCATCTCGATAAAGCTGCTAGGATGATAACGCCATTATCATAAACTGGTAACTCGATGCACCTTCCGGCCTGGCAGGTTCAGCAACTCGCACACCCGGCCTCGGCAGTTTCCGGAGACGATTGATTTGTCGGCCAATCACCATCATTTCAGGCAGGCGTTAGCGGAACTGTTGAAAGGGCCGCCCGGAAGTCCCGTGCCCGTGGTAAACGACGGGATGCGCACACGGTCGCTGCGCATCGGTCCATTCGACATCCAAAGCTCGGTGCGCAAGCGCGCCCCGTTCGAACTCGACCTCCCGTACACGCGGGCCATGAGGGCCTTCGGGCTCTTCCAGCACGCCCCACGAGACATCCTGATCGTGGGTCCGGGCGGAGGCGTCATTGCCGGCGGCCTCCATACCCGCGCGAAGGCGTTGACGACATCGCCGGGTCTCGACCTGTGCCGCCACGTCAAAAGAATGGAACATCATCACCGGAAGGACTCCGTTTCGGGATACCCTTCATCCGGCGAGCCTGCCGTCGAACACGACATCTGACAGCACCGGAGACAACGGCGATGGAACACCTGCTGGTCATCCACTACGTGCTGCTGGTCATCGCAGGCTGGCTGGTCGTCAGCGTGCTGGGACTCGCCAGCCTGCGACGGACGCGCGTGGTAGCGCACGGGCTGTTTCCGATCGGCGCAATGTTTGGCCTAGCTCTGTTCGGGCTGGGTCTGACCGGTGTTTTCGCCGGTCCTCAGGAAATCATCCTGCCGCTCGGACTGCCCGATCTCCCCTTTCATCTCCGGCTGGATGGCCTGTCGGCGTATTTCCTCGCTGTGCTCGGCGTGGTGAGCACGGGCGTGAGCGCGTTCTCCGCCGGTTATTTCCGCAAGGGCGAAGGCACGCCGCCGGGATTACTCTGCTTCGAATATCACGTGTGTCTCGCGAGCATGGCGACGCTGTTACTGGCAGACGACGCGTACAGCTTCATGGTCGCGTGGGAAACGATGACCGTGTCGGCAGTTTTCCTTGTCATGACCAATCACCGCATCGCGGAGATCCGTCGAGCCGCTTACCTCTACTTCCTGATCTCCCATGTCGGCGCGCTCGCGCTCCTGTTGTGTTTCGGCTTGCTGCAAGCCAATACCGGCGACTATACGTTTGCCAACATGCGCCAACAGCATCTCGACGTATTCTGGGCATCCGCGGCATTCCTGCTGGCGCTATTCGGCTTCGGCGCAAAGGCGGGGGTGTTCCCCTTGCATGTGTGGCTGCCCGAGGCCCATCCGGCCGCGCCGTCACCGGTGTCCGCTCTCATGAGCGGCTTTATCCTGAAGGCGGGTCTCTACGGCATTCTGCGCACGGTGTTCGATCTGCTGCATGTCCAGTTGTGGTGGTGGGGAGTCTTCGTGCTGGCGCTCGGACTTTTCACCGCCCTGTTCGGCGTCGTGTTCAGCGCGATCCAGACAGACATGAAACGGCTGCTCGCGTATTCGTCGATCGACAACATCGGCCTGATGTTCGTCAGCATGGGACTCGCGATCCTGTTTCGCGCGTACGGCATGAACACGCTCGCCGCGCTCTCGCTGACGGCGCTGTTCTACCAGATCGCAAGCCACGCGACGTTCAAAAGCCTGCTGTTTCTCGGCACGGGTTCCGTGCTTCATGCCACCGGCGAACGTAATCTCGGCCGTTTGGGCGGATTGATCCGCGTCATGCCGTGGACTGCATGGGCGGCGCTCGTGGGCGCGTTTGCGAGCGCCGGACTGCCGCCGTTGAGCGGCTTCGTCTCCGAATGGCTGTTGCTGCAGAGCTTTCTGTTCACGCCGGGCTTGCCGAACCCGTTCCTGAATATGGTGGTACCGCTGGTCGCGGCGTTGATCGCGCTGGTAGCCGCGCTGGCGGGCTATACGATGGTCAAGTTCTTCGGCATCGTCTTTCTGGGTCAACCGAGGGAGCCGAAGCTGGCGCAAGCGCGCGACGCGAGCCGTTGGGAGCGCGTCGGCTTCGTCTGGCTGGCGGCGATATGCGTGTTGCTCGGGCTGCTGCCGGTGCAGTTCGTGGCCGTGCTGGACCACGTGACCCGAATGCTGGTGGGAACCGGCATCGGCGAGGCCGTCGCGCGCAATGGCTGGCTGCTGCTTGCGCCCACCAGCGTAGACCGGGCCAGCTATATGCCGGCGGTTTTTCTGCTGTTCTTCTGCGCGTGCTGCGGGCTCGCCTGGTTACTGGTCCGCCGTCTCTACCACGGGCGCCTGAGGCGCGCGGCGCCGTGGGCCTGCGGCTATCCGTTCGTCACCGCGCGCATGCAGGACACCGCCGAAGGGTTCGGGCAACCCATCCGCGAAATCTTCACGCCGCTATTCAAAATCGAGCGCCGTCTGCCTTCGCCGTTCGACCAACACCCCGTGTACAGCGTCACCGTGACGGATCGCGCGTGGACCCTGATCTATGCGCCACTGGAACGGCTGATCATGCGCATCGCGGCATTGGCCGGGCGGCTTCAGACCGGCCGCATTGCCATGTATCTGATGCATAGCTTCATTGTGCTGATCGTGCTGCTGATGCTGGTGAGACGATGATCACGCTCTCCGGACTGATCTCGCAGGGGCTCGAAATCCTGCTCGCGCTGGCGGCCGCTCCGCTGCTCACGGGCTGGGTCAACATATGCCGCGCCCGCTTGCAAAACCGCCGCGCGCCGAGCATCTGGCAGCCGTACCGGATGCTCCACAAGCTGTTCAACAAGGAGTCCGTGGTCGCCAGCCACGCAAGCCCGATATTCCGCGGTGCGCCTTATGTGGTCTGGGCATGCATGACGCTCGCCTGCGCGATCGTGCCGACGCTCTCCACCGACCTGCCGCTCTCGCCTGCCGCGGACGCAATCGCGCTGGTCGGCCTGTTCGCGCTGGCCCGTGTGACGCTTTCGCTGGCCGCGATGGATATCGGCACCGCGTTCGGCACGCTCGGCGCGCGCCGCGAAATGCTGGTGGGGTTCCTCGCGGAACCCGCCTTGCTGATGGTCCTGTTCTCGGCATCGCTGATCACGCAGTCCACCTTGCTGACCAGCATCGTCGCCACGCTCAGTCACCGCGAACTGGCCATCTATCCGAGTCTTGCCTTCGCGGGCATTGCGTTCACGATGGTGTCGCTCGCCGAAAATGCGCGTCTGCCCGTCGATAACCCAACCACCCATCTCGAACTCACGATGATCCACGAGGCGTTGATCCTCGAATATTCGGGCCGCCATCTCGCCCTGATGGAATGGGCCGCGAGTCTCAAGCTGTTCGCGTACTCGTGCATCGGCGTTGCGCTGTTCATTCCGTGGGGGATTGCCGAGGCCGGCAATCCGACGGCGCTGCTGTTCGCGATCCCCGCGCTCTTCGTCAAACTTCTGGTGGGCGGCGCGGCACTCGCGATAGTCGAGACGAGCAACGCGAAGATGCGCATTTTCCGCGTCCCCGAGTTTCTCGCCACGGCCTTCCTGCTGGCCGTCATCGGAATGCTCGTTCATTTTCTGCTGGGGGCATGAATGCACGGATTCGCCACGCAGATCATCAACTTTCTGGCCGCCATCCTGCTGCTACTGTCGTTTGCGATGCTCAGCCAGCGCCGGATCCTGTCGCTGATCCACCTCTACACGCTGCAGGGCCTGACGCTCGTATCCGCCAACCTGGTGCTCGGTTACGTGACCGCCGACTCGCACCTCTACATTTCCGCGCTCTTGACCCTCGTGCTCAAGGTCGGCCTGATTCCCTGGATTCTCTACAAGCTCGTGCAGCGGCTCAATGTCAGGACGGATGTCGAACCGCTCCTCAACATTCCCGCCACACTGCTGGTGGGCATCGTGCTCGTGATCATCGCGTTCAACGTTGCCTCGCCGATCAGTCTGCTTGCGTCATCGGTCGCGCGCGGCACGCTCGGCATTGCGCTCGCCTGCGTGCTGCTGTCGTTCATGATGATGATCACGCGGGCCAAGGCAATTCCCCAGGTAATCGGTTTCCTCTCGATGGAAAACGGCCTGTTTTTCGCCGCTGCTGCGGCGACGAACGGTATGCCGATGATCGTCGAACTCGGCATCGGGCTCGATGTGCTGGTCGGCATTCTGATTCTCGGCGTGTTCATGTTTCAGATTCGCGAGCAGTTCGACAGTCTGGACATTCATCACCTTGAAAAACTCAAAGATGACTGAAGCCTGGGTACTGCTGCTGGTTTTCGCCATCCCGCTCTTCGCGGGCGCAAGTCTGGCGCTCGTGGGACAACACCACGTGGCGGCGGAACTCAATGTCGGGTTCAGTTTCCTGACCTTTGCTGCCGCCGCGCTGCTCGCCGTGCAAACCGTGGCGCACGGACCTGCATTCGCGCTCGGCAAGCTCTTCTTCGTCGATCCGCTCAACGTATTTCTGGTCGCGCTGACCGCCTTTGTCGGCTGGACCACGTCGATCTTTTCAAAGCCGTACATGCGCATCGAGCGGGACCGCGGCAGGATGACCGGCCCGCGCATGCGCCTCTACCACAGCATGTACCAGCTGTTCATCTTTGCGATGCTGCTCGCGCTGCTCACCAACAACATGGGCATTCTGTGGGTCGCGATGGAAGCCGCCACGCTCGCCACCGTGCTGCTCGTCAGCGTATATCGCACCGCGGCCAGCCTGGAAGCCGCGTGGAAGTACTTCATTCTGTGCGGCGTGGGCATCGCACAGGCGCTGTTCGGCACGATCCTGCTCTATCTTGCGGCGAGCCGGCAGCTCGGCGGCGACGAAGCGCTGCTCTGGACCAGCCTGAACGCGGTCAAAGGAAGTCTCGACCCGACCATCATTTCACTCGCATTCGTGTTCCTGCTGATCGGCTATGGCACCAAGGTCGGCCTGGTGCCCATGCACAACTGGCTGCCCGATGCGCACGCCGAAGGCCCCACGCCGATTTCGGCGGTGCTGTCCGGCCTGCTGCTCAACGTCGCGCTCTATGCGGTGCTGCGTTGCAAGGTGCTGGCCGACGGCGCGCTCCACAACGGCCTGCCGGGCAACCTGCTGATCGGCTTCGGGCTCGTCTCGGTGCTGGTCGCGACCTTTTCGCTGTTCCGGCAAAAAGACGTCAAGCGGCTCTTTTCGTATTCGTCGATCGAGCATATGGGCCTGATGACATTCGCCTTCGGGCTCGGCGGCCCCATTGCGACCTTCGCAGGCCTGCTGCACATGACAGTGCATTCGCTGGTGAAGTCGGCGATCTTCTTCACCGTCGGGCATGCGGCCCAGAAGGCCGGCACCCAGGCAATCGACGACATTCGCGGCTTGTTGCGCGTCAGCCCGACCGTTGGATGGGGGATGATGCTCGGGACGCTCGCGATCCTCGGCATGCCGCCATTCGGCGTCTTCGCAAGCGAGTTCCTGATCCTGACCACCGCGATGCGCAAACTCCCGTGGGCCACACCCTTTCTGCTACTCGCCCTTGCCGTGGCGTTCGCGGCGATTTTCGCGCGCGTGCAGGGCATGGTGTTCGGCGATACGAGCGTCAAGCCTCTCGAACATTCGCCGGCGCTGCTGCCGGTGTTCGTCCATCTCGGCATCGGCCTGATGCTGGGGCTCTATATTCCTCCGTATCTTGCGACGTGGTATCGGCAAGCGGCGGCCATGATCGCGGGGTAACGCATGCGCATCGAGGCATTCGGGCTTCCCAACCAGATACGCCTGTCGGCATTCGCCGGCAGGTCGTCCGCATTTCTGGCGCGAGTCGATCCCGACACATGGATGAGAACGGCCAGGACCGCGCGTGAAAACGGCGGACGGCTGATCTCTCTGTGGGGCAACGAAGAGGCAACCGGCACGTTTGCGATCTCCGCCGCTTACGCGCTGGAAGACGGCATTCTCTGGCTTGAGTCGCCGGTGGCCGGGGAAGGATATCCGGATCTGTCGGCGGTATTTCCCTGCGCGGCGCGCATGCAACGCGCTGTCTTCGATCTGCTCGGGCTCCGCGCGATTGGCGCCGCGGATAGTCGGCCGTGGCTGAATCACGGCAACTGGCCGCGCGACTACCATCCGCTGCAAAAACTGTCCTCGGGCACCGAACGGTTCCACTCTGGAGAGGAGGACTATCCCTTTGTTCGCGTGGATGGCGACGGTGTCCACGAAATCGCCGTGGGGCCGATCCACGCCGGCGTGATCGAGCCCGGGCACTTCCGCTTCTCGGTGGTCGGCGAAAAGGTACTGCGGCTTGAAGAACGACTCGGCTATGCCCATCGTGGCATCGAAAAACTGTTCGAACGGACGCCTTTGCTTATGGGTCATCGGCTGGCGGGACGAATCGCAGGAGACACGACTGTCGCTTTCTCGTGGGCTTATTGCATGGCCGTGGAACGCGCGCTGGATGGACGGATTCCGCCGCGCGCACAGTGGTTGCGTGCGCTGATGCTCGAGCGTGAGCGCATTGCCAACCATCTCGGCGACCTCGGCGCGCTCGGAAACGACGCCGGGTTCGCATACGGCCTCGCGCAGTTCTCCCGGCTGAAGGAAGACTGGTTGCGCGTGAACGACGAGGCTTTCGGGCATCGCTATCTGATGGACCGGATCGTCCCCGGCGGGGTGTCGACGGACATCGACGTGCGTTTCATCACGGCGATGCAGACTCAGTGTGAGCGGATCGACACGGAGGTTCGCGTGATGCAGCGCATCTATGAGGATCAGTCAGGACTGCAGGATCGCTTCGCGGGCTCGGGGATTCTCTCCGCGGATGTGGCGGAGCACTTCAGCGTGTGCGGACTCGTGGGGCGGGCAAGCGGCCGGAAAAGCGACGTACGTGTCGATCATCCCTACGCGCCCTATCACGAGGTGCCGGTGCAGATGGTCAGCGACGGGCGCGGTGACGTGGCAGCCCGCGTCGCGGTCCGCTTCGGTGAAATCTATGAGTCGATCCAGCTGATCCTGACCTTGCTTGCCGGTCTGCCTGAAGGGGACGTCATCGCGGCGCTCGAACAGCGCGAGTCGCCGGCGCGCGGCGTAGGCTGGATCGAAGGCTGGCGCGGCGACGTATTCGTCGCCCTCCAGACCGGCGCCGACGGCACCCTTTCCCGCTGCCACTGCCATGACCCGTCATGGCAGAACTGGCCCGCGCTGGAACACGCGATCATCGGCAATATCGTTCCCGATTTTCCGCTGATCAACAAGTCGTTCAATCTGAACTACGCGGGACACGACCTGTAATGTGGCAACTTCTCAAACAGATCGCGCGAACCGGCACGCCCGACGAACGGGTGCCGCAAGCCGACGACGCGTGGCATACCGAGAGCCGGCAGATCCAGCAGGACATCCTCGATGTGCTCGGGCGGGCCCTGTGCATCCGCGAGATCGACGCAGGCTCCTGCAACGGCTGCGAGCTGGAAATCAACGCGCTCAGCAATCCCTATTACAACATCGAGGGATTAGGCATCCGGATCGTCGCGAGCCCCCGGCATGCGGACATGCTGCTCGTTACCGGCCCGTTGACGCTGAACATGAGGGAAGCCGTGTGGCAGGCCTACGAGGCGACGCCTCATCCCAAACTGGTGGTCGCCGCCGGCGAGTGTGCGTGTACGGGCGGTATGTTCAGGGATAGCTATGCCGTCTGCGGGCCGCTCTCGACACTCCTTCCGGTCGACGTGACGATCCCGGGATGTCCGCCGCCGCCCATTGATATTCTCAGAGGTATTCTCACTGCGCTTCGGGTTAAACATACGACAGCGCCACAGGGTTGAGCGACGCGAAATCCGGGCGGCCCGCAAAGTACTGCTGCCGGTGATCGGAAATCCGGCCAAAAACGAATCCGGTTCGACCAATCCTTCCGTCTGCCCGGCACGGCTACGTGCGACCGCGTCGACCGGGGTCTTAAACCTTGATCTCCGCCCTCAGGAATTCGACCAACGCCAACTGAAGCGCATTGAGCACGCCACCAGATGTCACCAGAGCAAGCTCCGTGGGCGGCAACTGTGGCAAGCCCGCGCACAGGCGATGCTCAGGAAGCACCGCCGACGTGGGCAACACCGAAATCCCTAGCCCCGACGAAACCGCCGCCTGAATGCCAGTGAGACTTTGGCTTCCAAACGCGATGCGCCAGCGCCGCTGCGCCTTGTCGAGGCTGCGAATCGCGCGTTGCCGGTACACGCAGCCGTGAGGAAACAGCGCTAGCGGAATAGGTTCATCCGCCGACTCTTCCGGCAATTCGACATTCCCACCCCGCACCCAAACCAGCGATTCCGGCCAGGATGCGAGGCACTCGCCACTGCCCGGTTCGCGCTTGACCAACGCGATCTCGATCTCGCCCGTCGCCAGCTTGCGTTGCAGATCGACACTCATTCCTGCAACCGTCTCCAGCCGCACGCCGGGTTTTGCCTTGACGAAACCTGACAGCATTGCCGACATGCGCCGCGCGTCGAAATCTTCCGGCACGCCGATACGAACCGGCGTCAGTTCCACGTCGCTGACCAGTGCGTCCTGTGCTTCCTGTGCCAACGCCAGCAGCCGGCGCGCGTATTGGGCGAGCAACTCGCCATGCTCGGTCGCCGTGACCTGATTGCCGGTGCGATCGCGCAGCAGCAGAGTCCGGCCGACCAGTTCTTCCAGTTTGCGCACCTGCTGGCTCACCGTGGATTGTGTTCGGTGCACACGCTCGCCCGCGCGCGTGAAACTACCCTCGTCGACGACGCAAATCAGGGTGTTCAACAGTTCGAGATCAAGCATGATCGGCTCGCTTCGTTATTCGAAATGCAACTGACGTTTATAGTTTAATTTAATTTTCAAATAACGTCCAATGTGCCTAAGCTGCACACAGATGCACACCCGAACCCGTCTTTTTTGCGAGCAAATCATGTCACTTCACAACACAAGTCGCCCACTGTGGCTCACTTTCGACTGCTACGGCACGCTGATTCAATGGGATGAAGGCCTGCGGGCCGCCGTCGACGAGATTCTCCGGACGAAACACGGCAATGACGTCGATCCGGCAAAACTCATCGAGGTCTATGACCGGCACGAACATGCGCTGGAGCAGACACCTCCGCATCGCTCGTTTCGCAAGGTGGCCGGCGACGGTTTGCGTCTTGCGCTCGAAGAACTCGGTTTGCACAGCGATCAGGACGACATCCGCGTGCTGACTGATGGCATCTCCGCGATGCCGCCGTTTCCCGAGGTGGTCTCCACGTTGCGGCGGCTGAAGGAAGAAGGCTATCGCCTCTGTATCGTGTCGAATACCGACGACGACATCATCTCAGGCAACGTCGCGCAGCTTGGCGGCTATATCGACCGCGTGATAACCGCGCAGCAGGCAGGCGCGTACAAACCGGCGCGAAGACTATTCGACTATGCTCATGAGCAACTCGGCGTAACGAAGGACGACGTCGTGCATATTTGCGCGAGTCCGCATCTGGATCACGCCGCCGCGCGCGATATCGGTTTTCGCTGCGTCTGGATCGATCGCGGAACGGGCCGCACCTTGCTGCCCGATTACACGCCCGACGCAACGCTCGCGACACTCGACCGGGTGCCGCCGCTGTTCACTTCTCTTGGCTGGTAAATTTCAGAGGCAAAGATCATGGCGCATACACTTTTATCCGTCGGCTCCCCGGTGCCGTCACGCGACGTGCGACTCGACTCAGACGCCGTCATGGAGGCTCGTATCGAACTGGCCGCGTGTTTTCAACTCGCGGCACAGCATGGCCTGGAGGAAGGGATTTGCAATCACTTCTCGGCTGTAGTCCCTGGCCGCGACGATCTGTTCTTTGTGAATCCGTATGGCTACGCGTTCGGCGAAATCACCGCGTCGCGGCTTCTGGTTTGCGATGTCGACGGACATGTAGTCGACGGTGAAGGGAAACCGGAAGCGACCGCGTTTTATATCCATGCGCGATTGCACCGGTTGATGCCGCGCGTGAAAGCGGCGTTTCACACGCACATGCCGAACGCGACAGCGCTTTGCCTGCTGGAAGGGCCACCGCTGCTGTGGCTTGGGCAGACGGCGTTGAAGTTTTACGGCCGCACGGCCGTCGATGAGCATTACAACGGTTTGGCACTGGACGAGTCGGAAGGAGACCGCATCGCCGCGGCAATGGGCGATGCGGACATCCTCTTCCTGAAGAATCACGGCGTGATGGTGGCGGGCGCAAGCATCGCGGAAGCGTGGGACGACCTGTACTACCTGGAACGCGCTGCAGAGGTTCAACTCAAGGCGATGAGTTCCAATCGGGCACTCAAGCCCGTGCCTCACGATGTCGCACAGCGCGCGTACGAGCAAATGCGTCTTGGCGACAAGGAAAGCGCTCGCGCGCACCTCGACAGCGGCATTCGGGAACTACATAGACGCGGAATTACGTTCGATAAGTGAGTCTGCAGCCGTGCAAATAGAAGGAGGTTGATCCGCCGCTCCGTAGTAAAACAATTTTGTCCTGGTCGCCTCAAGTGCAGAGCGCTATGAAAACCCGTACACGGTTCGTCACGGCGAGACTGGCCGTGCTCGTGCTTATCGCGTTGCTCTTCTGTCATTCGATCGTGTCCGCCCCCGGCTCGGCGCGCGCAAGCGCGGTAGTGGATGACACAGCCTGACGGTCATCCACTGTTTTATGCCCGAGCAATCTGAAGATCGTGCCTTCGAGCTGGGTCAGCTCGGCAGGCTTGCGGCAGACGGCGTCGAAACCAGCTTCCTTCATTTCCCTGAGGTAATCGGTAGTATCGAATGCGGTGTATGCCAGAAGAGGAATTTTACCGGTCGCCTCGATTCTCCGGAGCGCCGCCGCCACGCCGATGCCGGATAGACCCGGCATGGCGACATCCAGAACAATGCAGTCCGGTATCCACGCCCGCGCTTCTTTCAGGGCATCCGAGCCGTGATAGACGGTTCGCACGCTCATTCCGCCGGCTTGCAGATATGCACTAAGAGCGTCTGCCGACGGGCGCGAATCGTCGACGACGAGCACCCGAATAGGCGCCCCGTTCTGCAGGCGGCCGCTCTGGCTTGCGCTGGGATCATCCCCGCGTTCCCGGTCTTCAAAATTGGAGTTCATACGTTTTCTCGCACAGTTCGCACGATGGCTTGGAACTGCTACCAGATAAGGACGCAACGCCCGCCTGCGGCCACCAGTCCCCGGCTAATGCAGGTCGCTCCGAACGCCTTCCGAAGAAAGCACCTTGCCCGAACTGTCCACGATCGCCACCCGTTCCGCAGAGGCGTCCGCGGATTGCGCCATGACGAACTGGCTCGACTTGCCGAGCATGTCCTGAGCGTCGAGTCCGATAGAGGCGAAGTCGAACATCTTCGCGAACGTCTGAAGCGAACTTCCGAAATGCTCCTGCACCGCCGAAGCGAGGTCGTTTCGCGTCTGAGCGGCAATGTCTTCCATGTGCCGCCAGTATGCAAAGGTCTTCGTTACCGCGGCCGGTAACTGTTGCGATTGAAGATCGAGCACTTCGCTCACCGATTGGGCAGAAAGTGCCGCATCGGCCAGCGCCTGCTGCTCCAATAGCGAGGTTTTGATGGTCTGGACATTTAGTTTTGCAACTTTCTCGATGCCTGCGAATATCTCGTTCGTGCAGGCAAAAGCTGCGTCGATAGTCATTTCATTTTGACGCGGGGAGAACTGGTTCGTGGTATCGGGGTACATAGAGGCTCCGTTGTGTGAGGCGCGCACAGCGCCACAATGCGGCGTTTCGAAGGCAACCTGCTCGTGCTTCTCGCGCTACGCTGAAGACCGAACAGGTTGCGCCGTCGCCGGCATTGAACTGACAACCGTCATTGCTGCAGGGCTTTATTTCGTTACCGCGACATCTTGCCCGGCGCCGAGGTCGGCACCGGTGACGGGGTCGATTCCGGTTGCAGAAGCCGTGCGCGCCGCCATTGCGCTCAACACTTCAACTTCCTCTTCAGACACCTGAACGCTGGCGAGACCATCGCCACCGTCGACCGCCGGCTCAGGGTTCTCGACGAAGTCCCAGCCCGGCCCTTCATTCCACGGACCGCGCGGCGCATCGTCGCCATCGGACATGTTGTAGTAGACGTTCGTGAATTCCGGCACGCCCGGCAATTTGCCTTGCGGGAAGTTCGGCTGGATCGAATGCAATGCCTTCTCGAACGACTTCTGGTGCGCGATTTCGCGGGTCATCAGAAACCCGAGCGCTTCCTTGATGCCCGGATCATCGGTCACGTTGATCAGTCGTTCGTAGACGATTTTTGCTCGCGCTTCCGCGGCGATATTGGATCGCAGATCCGCAGTCGGCTCGCCGATCGTGTCGATGTACGCAGCTGTCCACGGCACGCCTGCGGAGTTGGTCAACGCCGGGCCGCCACCGTAGAGCAGCGCGGTGGTATGCGAGTCGTTGCCGCCTCCGGTGAGTGAGCGGTAAAGCTCCGCTTCCTGCTCGACGCCTTCTGCAAGCCGGCCCTTTGCGCCTTTGTTGAGCATCGCGACGATCGAACCGACGATCTCCAGGTGACTGAGTTCTTCCGTCGCGATATCGAACAGCATGTCGCGCCGACCCGGGTCGTCCTCGCTTACCGCCTGTGTGAAATATCGACACGCTGCGGCCAGTTCGCCCTGCGGGCCGCCGAACTGTTCAAGAAGCAGATTCGCAAGGCCGGGGTTGGGTGCGGCTACGCGGACGGTGTACTGAAGCCGTTTATTGTGCACAAACATCGCATTTCTCCAAAACATGATGGTGGAACCGCCGGCGCTCTTCACCTTAAGTGGCAAAGGAGCGTCTTCCGGCGGACGCTTGATTGGAAACGATCGTGCGGGCGATGACGAACGCATGTGCGGAATGTCGCCAACCCTGGTCTCAGAGCGATTGCCCTGGCGTAATACGCGCGCAGGAACGCAATGAGAGACACCTGCGCTTCGGACTCCGCATGCGTCGTGCCTGAGGGTGAACTGTGTGAACGGATCTTTGGCGATCCCTGATGCGATGGCGGGGGGCGGTAGTACTGCGAGGGCGGCTCGCATGCCCGGCGCTAGTGCGCGCGATCCGGTTGGCAATGGAGGCCTTCGGCGCGGCATGTCCCTTGCGCGTACCGAGGCGCCCCCTGGTTGCTCGCTGCGCGCACGTCTGCGCCAGCGCCCTCAATCAGGAATCTCAGGCTCCACCAGCTTTGCCAGTTGAACCAGCGACTCCTGCCAGCCGAGGCAGCACATCTCGACAGGGATGACCTTGGGCACACCCTCCTGCACGATGGTGAGCCCGGTTCCGCAGGACACCTGCCGCAGTGAAATGGTGGTGGTCATCACGCAGGGCAGGTTTGGATCGTCGAACCGGTCCGTATAGCGGATCGTCTGGAACGGCACCAGTGCGAGGTACTCGCCGCCGAACGAGTGACCGTTGCCAGTGCCGAAGTTGCGGAACGACATCCTGAAGGTGCCGCCCACCCGCGCATCCATCTGATGCACCTGACAGGTAAATCCGTAAGGAGGAAGCCACTTTGCCAGCGCATCGGGTTCGACGAATGCCCGGTACACGCGTTCGGGAACGGCGCGCAAGACACGATGAAGATTGACGGTTCCGGTAGTCATGGTGTGTTCGCCTTTCACTAAAGGAGTTGGACATACTCCTACGACGAACCACCCACAGCAATATCGACATCATGACGCGCCGGGAAAACCCGTAGATGGCAACGGGCTTCACCGCTATCACCGCTCCTGGCCTGTGGCCGTTACCACGTCGGCGGCATGATCCGCGTGATACGACGAGCGCACCAAAGGTCCCGCAACCACCTCGCGAAAGCCCATTTGCAAACCCTCGTCGCGCCAGGAAGCGAACTGCCCCGGCTCGACATATCGGCGCACCGGCATATGAAAGCGCGACGGCGCAAGGTATTGGCCGATAGTCAGGATATCGACTTGATGCGCGCGTAAATCGCGCATGGTGTCGAGCAGTTCCTGGTCCGATTCGCCGAGTCCGACCATCAGCCCCGACTTCGTCAACACATTGCCGTTCTCCTGCTTGACGCGCGCCAGCAAGTCGAGCGAGCCGCGATAGTCCGCGCCGGCACGCGCGGCCCGATAGAGTGAAGGCACCGTCTCGATGTTGTGATTGAACACATCGGGCCATGCCTGCGAGAGTTCGCACACTGCCCGCTCTACACGTCCGCGAAAATCTGGCGCCAGCACTTCGACCCGGATGCCCGGCACGCGTTCGCGCAGTAGCGCGACACAACGGGCAAAATGCGCGGCGCCGCCGTCGCGCAAATCGTCACGATCCACCGACGTCACGACGACATAACGCAGACCGAGCGCCGCCACCGCTGCGGCGAGCCTGCGCGGCTCGCCGTCGTCCAGCGGCTCCGGCCGCCCGTGCGCGACGTCGCAGAAGGCACAGCGCCGCGTGCAGATGCCGCCCATGATCATGAACGTGGCGGTGCGCTGTGCAAAACATTCGCCGATGTTCGGGCACATCGCCTCCTCGCAAACCGAATGCAGCCGATGCTCGCGCAGGACCGCCGCCATGCCGGCGACCGTCTCGCTCATCATCGGCCTCGCGCGCAGCCAGGGCGGTTTCGGCAAGGCCTCGCCGCCGGCGAGCGGCACGATCTTCACCGGAATCCGCGCGAGTTTGTCGCCACTGCGCTTGCCGTGCTGGCCAAGTGCCGTGACGCTATCGCCATGCAGGGCGGCTTCCATGTCAACACCCCAGGAAGTCGTTGAGCAGGCGGTTCACCTCCGAGGCCGCCTCCATCTGCACCATATGCCCTTTCCCTTCGAGCACATGAACGCGGATATCGCCCTGGAGTCCCCGCGCGTGAGAAGCGGGAATGATCTGATCCTGGGCTCCCCAGATCACCAACGCGCGCGGAACCAACTCCGCAAGCCGGTCGCGATAGCCCACGCGCTGCACGTCACCATCGAAAGCAGACGCGGCAATCTTGCGTAACGTGTCCTGCACGCCTTCGAGCCGCTTGTATTTGACGATGTCCTCCACGAGTTGGCGCGTCACCAGCGTAGGGTCGGCAAACAGCTTTGCCAGTTGCGGCTTGAGCGCGTTGCGATTGCTGCCCTCCGTGAACCCGCTGATGTACTCGCCATTGATTTCATTGCCGAGCCCCGCGCCCGCGATCAGCGAAAGCGAAGCAACGCGCTCGGGCGCCTTCTCGGCCACTGTCATGGCGACCAGTGCGCCCATCGAATGACCGATCAGATGCGCGTTGCCGATGCCGCGGTCGTCCATGAACGCGATCACGCTGTCGGCCAATTCTTCCGCGCCGCCGGTCTCGACGGCTTTGCCCGATTCGCCGTGGCCAGGCAAATCCAGCGCCCACACCGTGCGATGAGCGGCGAGATCGGCATGATTGAAGAGCCAGTTGTTGAGGTCGCCGCCAAAGCCGTGAATCAGCACCGCGGGCGTGCCGCCGTCGCCCAGTTTCAGGTAGCGTACGGTCCGCCCGCCGATCTGGGCTTTCTCCGGCTGCAGTCCGGTTTCGCCAGCGTCGGTAGTGGCCGGAACAAAGTCACGCTGAAACGCTCCGACCGCTGCATCGATCTCCGCGTCGGCGGTTTCCGGGTCGGCCACCACAGCGAGCAATGCGCCGATCGGTAGCGTGTCACCCTCCTGCGCGATCTGCCGGCGCAAGATGCCGTCGAATGCGCACTCCACGCCGGACGAGATCTTATCCGTCTCCACGTCGACTATTTCCTCGCCTTTGGCAACCTTGTCGCCGATCGCCTTGAGCCAGCCGTTGACCTGCCCCTGCTCCATCGAAAGGCCCCACTTGGGCATCGTGATCATATGAATCGGCATCGCTCAACCTCTCACTTTCAACACGGCGTCGGCAATCTGCCGGGCCGACGGGATGTACATGTCTTCGAGCACTCCAGCAAACGGTGTGGGCGTATGCGGCGCGGTCACCATTTCGATCGGCGCCTTCAGCGAGTGAAACGCGCGTTGGGCGATCAGCGCGGAAATGTCCGTGGCCATCGAGCAGCGCGGATTCGCTTCGTCCACTACTACGACACGGCCCGTGCGATTCGCGCTTTCGAGGATGGTGTCTTCGTCGAGCGGAGAGGTGGTGCGCAGATCGATCACCTCGACCTCGATGCCGTCTTTCGCGAGTTTCTCCGCGACTTCCGTGGCGTAATGCACCATGCGGCCGTACGTGACGATCGTGGCGTCGTTGCCGTCACGCACGACATTCGCCTCGCCGAACGGAATCGCATACGACTCTTCGGGCACGTCGCCCTCGCGGCTGTAGAGCAGCTTGTGCTCGCAGAAAATCACCGGGTCGTTGTCGCGGATCGCCTGGATCAACAGGCCTTTCGCGTCGTACGGTGTGGACGGGCACACCACCTTCAGGCCGGGTATGTGAGTAAACAGCGAAGTCAGCATCTGCGAGTGCTGTGCGGCCGCGCGCAAGCCGGCGCCCTGCATGGCGCGAATCACGACCGGCGTCACCGCCTTACCGCCGAACATATAGCGGAACTTGGCGGCCTGATTGAATATCTGGTCGAAGCACACGCCCATGAAGTCGATGAACATCAACTCCGCCACCGGCCGCATGCCGCACGCGGCCGCGCCCACCGCCGCGCCGATATAGCCGCCTTCGGAGAGCGGCGTATCGAGCACGCGGCCCGGATACTTGTGAAACAGGCCCTTCGTGACGCCGAGTACGCCGCCCCATGCATCCTGCTCGCCTGGGGAGCCTGCGCCGCCTGCGTTGTCCTCGCCCATCACGATGACGGTTTCATCGCGGGCCATTTCCTGACTCAGTGCCTCGTTGATTGCCTGAGAAAATGTGATCTTGCGTGCCATGTCTGTCTCCTGTTGACCGGCGTGAGCGCCTGGCGCTTACTTCGGTCCATGCAAGTTTGCGGATCGTTCAGCTCTGCGGCGGGCGCGTTACGGATAGGACACGTAGACGTCGCTCAGCAGGTCTTCGGCGGTCGGCAGCGGAGCGGCTTTGGCTTCGGTCACGGCTGTGTCGATCAAGGTCTTCACTTCCGCATCCACGCCGCGCAATTGATCCGCGCTGAGCATGCCCGCCCGCACCACGCGTTCTTCGAAGCGCTTCAGGCAATCTTTCTCGTCGCGCAGTTTCTGCACTTCTCCCGGCGCGCGATAGGTTTGCGCATCGCCTTCGAAGTGGCCGAAATAGCGCGAGAATTTCACTTCGACGAGCGTCGGTCCGCCACCGTGACGCGCCCGCTCGATCGCCTCGCCGAGCGCTTCATGCACCGCGAAGAAATCGAAACCGTCCACGATCACACCCGGCATGCCGAAGCCGCTCGCGCGATCCGCGATGTTGTCGGTCGCGACGGACCACGTCGAAGAAGTCGCTTCGGCGTAGCCGTTGTTCTCCGCCACGAAAATCGCAGGCAG